>Ga0255758_10000259_pt1 | contig 58398 bp, 73 predicted proteins | sample 011ome_24_FD_179958 | JGI IMG/M metagenome (GOLD analysis project Ga0255758, IMG submission 179958) | Coastal salt marsh microbial communities from the Groves Creek Marsh, Skidaway Island, Georgia - 011513CT metaG (version 2) | ecosystem: Environmental > Aquatic > Marine > Intertidal zone >... | reverse complement strand
ACCAACACAGGCATTGACGTAACAGGTACAGCAGTCACAGATGGATTAACTGTAGCAGGTAACGTGTCAGTAGATGGTGGCACAATCAAGCTAGATGGTAATTATCCAGTTGGTAGTCAGAACGTAGCTTTGGGCAATAGCACTTTATCTAGTGGAAGTTTAAGTGGCGATAATAATACTGCAATAGGTTCTGCTGTATTACCAAATAATACTAGTGGAACAAACAACACAGCAATAGGTTACACTGCTTTACAAACAAATGTAACTGGTTCTCAAAATACTGCTGTTGGGGTATCTTCCTTAAACGCATCAACAGGTAGCTTTAATACTGCTGTTGGCAGAAGGTCACTGCAAAGTACTACAGCAGATAACAATGTGGCAATGGGATATGAAGCAGGTTATCTTACTACTACTGGTGCAACTAACGTTGCGATTGGTACGCAGTCATTACGCAGTAATACCACAGCATCTAGCAACACAGCAGTGGGGTATCAGTCGCTTTACAGTAATACTACAGCTGGAGGGTTGGTTGCTGTAGGAAATCTAGCTTTATATGCTAACACAACAGGTGCATCAAATGTAGCTGTAGGTGATAGTGCTTTAACCACTAATACTACAGGTCGTGATAATGTAGCTTTAGGAGAAAGAGCTTTACAATATAACACAACAGGTGATTACAACACAGCATTAGGTGATAGGTCTTTAAGACAAAACACCACAGCATCCAACAACACAGCAGTTGGGTATGGTGCTTTACAGGCTAATACAACAGGAGGTCCAAATGCAGCTTTTGGTTATCAAGCTTTATATTCAAATGTTACAGGGTCTGATAATAATGCTTTTGGTTATAACGCACTTATCCTAAACACAGCAACTGGTAATAGTGCTTTTGGTCATGTTTCCTTAGATGCAAATACAAGTGGTACTTTTAACAGTGCTTATGGTTCTGCTTCATTGTCTGGCAATACTACAGGAACTTCTAATACTGGTATAGGAGAAGAAGCATTAAAAAATACGACTACAGGTTCATATAACTCTGCGATTGGTAGGGAAGCAGGTAGAGATAATACTACAGGAAATCAAAGTACCTTTATTGGACAACAAGCAGGGCAACAAACTACAGGTAGTTATAATACCTTTTTAGGACAAAATAGTGGTTCATCAGTAACAACTGGTGCAAATAACACCATCTTAGGTCGCTTTAACGGCAATCAAGATGGCTTAGATATAAGAACAGCAAGCAATAATATTGTATTATCAGATGGTGATGGTAATGTTCAAGTTTCTATAAACTCTTCTGGAAGAGTTATGATTGGTGATATTAAAGTTGCTACAAGTGGAGATGCAACTCTTAATGCTAGTCAAATAGGTGGTGGTTTTCCAATTCTTTGTCATAGAACTGGTACTAGTGATGGTGTTCAAATATCATTTCATAATGACAATAATCAAGTTGGTAGAATAAATACAAGTGGTACTTCTACAAGTTATGTTACTTCTTCAGATTATAGACTAAAAGAAAACATTGTTGATATGACTGGTGCTATTGATAGAGTAAAGCAATTATCACCTAAAAGATTTAACTTTATTGCAGATGCAGACACAACAGTAGATGGTTTCCTTGCTCATGAAGCACAAACTGTAATTCCAGAAGCAGTAAGTGGTGTAAAGGATGCCGTAGATGAAGATGGAAACATTGATGCACAAGGTATTGACCAATCAAAATTAGTACCATTATTAACAGGTGCATTGAAAGAAGCTATCGCAAAGATAGAAGACTTAGAAGCAAGAATAACAACATTAGAAGGAGAATAAAATGGAAAAAACAAACGTAATCACTATTGATGGTAAAGAGTATAATCAAGAAGACTTATCTCAAGACCAGAACTATTTTATCAATCAGATAAAAGACTTACAAACCAAAGCCGCCAGTCTAAAATTTCAATTAGACCAAGTAACTGTGGCTCAAAATGCTTTTACAAACTCATTGATACAATCTGTTAAAGGTGAAGAAGAGCCTAAAGAAGAAAAGGCTAGCTAATGTTAGGTGCATCTGCTCTATCTGAATACTCCATATCGGATCAAAGTATTCTATTAGCAGGTGTGTCCGAGCAAACAGCTATTTCTTCTGCTGTAAGCGTTGGTGTAGGTATACTGTCTGGAGTAACTACTGTAGACAGTAACTTTACCCAATCATCAAATGCTATTTATATAAGTGCAGGTGCAAATGCAGAGTTAAGCACCGACACCATAATGACATCAGCTGGTCTTAGAGCAAGATTAGGTGTGTCTGAAATAGAGTCTGCATTTACAAAAACATCAAATGCTATTATGATAGGATCAGGTGTTGCGACCAAAGATTTAAATTTTTCTCAAGCGTCAGTTGGGGATTTATTGTTTGAAGAGATAAATGCAGGTGCAACGCCAGAGATTTACACAGCCATTACACCAAGTGGCACAGAGACATGGACAACAGTGACCCCTTCTGGATCAGAAAGTTGGACAGAGATAGAAATAGAGTGAGGTAAACATGGCAAGTACATATACAGCAAATAGTGGTATAGAAAAAATAGGTGCTGGTGAACAAGCTGGTACATGGGGTACGACCACAAATAATAACTTAGAAATTATAGACAGAGCTATTAATGGTGTAGGTTCTATATCATTAATTGGCACAACACATACATTAACAACAAATGATGGTACTTTATCAGAAGGTGGTAATAAAGTTCTTATTTTAGGAGGGTCTCCTTCTGGCACAAACACGATCACTATATCTCCAAACGATCAAGACAAAGTTTACATAGTTCATAATACGACAAACCAAACAGCAACTTTTACACAAGGTTCTGGTGCTAATGTATCTGTTGTTGCTGGTTCTAAAAAAATTATTTATGCTAATGGTGCAGGATCTGGAGCAGCAGTTATTGATGTAACAGACGCTTTGGACATAGCGTCACCAAGAATAGGTGGTACTGCTGTTACATCTACCGCAGCCGAATTAAATATATTAGATGGTGTTACATCGACAGCAACAGAACTAAATATTGTTGATGGAGACACAAGTGCTACATCAACAACAGTAGCTGATGCGGATAGAGTTGTTCTTAACGATGATGGCACAATGGTTCAGGCGGCTGTTACTGATTTAAGCACTTACTTTAATCAAAACTTAGTAGAGGCAAAAAGTGCATTATCTGTTACAGGAACTGTAACTGTAACACCAAGTGGAGCCACATCCGTTTATCAACCTCTTGCAGTTTCTAGTGGCAGCCAAACAGTGAGAGTGGCTACAACAAATCTAGTTGCAGGACAATATGTAATTATTGATAAAACAACTTCTGCAAATAGCATGACAATAGATTGGACAAATAATGGTGCTGTTACTTCATCTGGCATATCTTTAGGAAGTAGTGCTGAATTAGGAATTGGCATATTTAATGGTTCTGGGTTCTCGTTCACAGAAACAGTAAAATTTTAGGTGTTAAATGAGTATACCATTAATATCAGGTTTAGGATTTACTGAAGTAAGTTCGGCAGGTAATTTAAACGACAAAGCTGGAACAGCTAAAAGTAAATTACCCATACAGTTTTTTAGGTTAACAACTAACATTTCTGGTAATTTGACATTAGATGATGATTCTGCACACAAAAAAATAATACTTGATACAAATGGTAATAACATAATTAATTCCAGTGGATCGCCACTGACAACAAACTCTAGTACAACACTAGAACTTAAAGGAAGTGGTAATGTGCAGTCCACGTTAAAAACATTTACATCATCACAAAGTTCTACTGGAAACTCTGGTACAACCACGATAAGTGAGGCGGATAACTCTACAGTTGTTGTACAGACAGATACACATACTTTTGATACTCTATTATTAGATGTTGATGTTGATGTAAGTGGAACATCTTTGGGTGCTCCTCCTGGTTTTAGTCCTTTTGGTGATGGCAACACAACTGTTAAAAATCCTTCAAGTAATTCTAATGAAGGTTTTTTAGTTCATGGAACATACTACACAACGGGTTATACAACTATCGCTGGTGGAACGGCTATGACAAATTTAGATAGATCTGATTTTGGTATGTCTTTCACTCATGCTTTTATGGAAGATGGCACTAAAATAAGTGGTCGTATTATGGGCCCATCAACTTCGGGTGGAACTGGAGGTACAGGTACTTTTGATGGTGGAACTGCAAATCGACCAAGTGTGAATACAACACACACTATAAATAGTAAGACATATAGATTTATGAAATGGAATAATGTAATTCAAGGTGTTAATAATGGTAACTCAGGCACTTTTGATTTTTATGCTTTTGTAGATGTAAATAATGATAAATTAGTTTTTGCGATGAACGAGGGCAGAGGTGCTTTTAACGCAATTAAAAACATAGACATAAATGGCCCAACAGCAGGTAGACGATTTATATTTACGAACAATTTAGCAATATCTTGTACTTTAACTGGTAGTGATCCATTTAGTGCAACAGTATCTGCTGGTGCTACAAATACTGTAGACAGAGATTCAACAGATGGTTCATTTAGCGTAACGGGTACTATATCTGGGTCAAACGGAAGTGGTCAACCTTACGCATTAAAACCAGTTAACGATGGCACTGGAGGCGTTAGTGTGGCAGAGTATACAGGAACCTTATCTGCGAGTGCTTTATAATGCCTATGACAAAACTAAAATTTAAACCAGGAGTTGTGTCAGACATAACATCTGAAAGTAATGAAGGTGGATATGTTGATGGTGATAAAGTAAGATTTAGATTTGGTTTTCCAGAAAAGATAGGTGGTTGGGCAAAACATACTACAGAAACATTTCAAGGTTCTGCCAGACGATTGCATAATTGGGTTGCTCTTGATGGTTCTGATTTTTTAGGTATAGGAACGCAATTAAAATATTACATTGAAGAAGGACAATCTTTCAATGATATTACGCCTATTAGAGCCACAACCAGTGCAGGAGATATAACTTTTTCAGCCACGAATGGTTCAACAACAATAACTGTTTTAGATCCAGCACATGGTGCTAACGAAAATGATTTTGTAACTTTTTCTGGTGCTGTGAGTTTAGGTGGTAATATAACAGCTGCCGTTCTTAATAAAGAATATCAAATCACATCCATTGTAAGCTCTAACTCGTACACAATTACTTCTGCCATTGCAGCCAATGCCTCTGATAGCGGAAATGGTGGTGGTAGTGTTGTTGGATCATATCAGTTAAACACAGGTCTTGATGTGACAGTTGGTGGTACGGGTTGGGGTGCTGGACAATGGAGTGGAACAACTAGTAGTGCATTGTCCACAACATTAAATGAAGCTCTCGATGCAAGTGAAACAGGCGTTGATGTTGTTGATGAGACAGGCATGACCACAGAAGGCGATGTTGTTTTAATTGATAACGAGTTAATGCTTATTACGGCTTCTGCGGATGATAACACAATGACAGTGACCCGTGGACATAGTGGCACAACGGCTGCAACACATGACAATGGATCATTGGTTAGATTAGCTACAGGTAATACTCTTTCTACAGATGACTTTGTAGGATGGGGTAGTGCAGCATCGATTACGGTTCCTGGCGCACAGATTAGGTTATGGTCACATGATAACTTTGGAGAAGATTTAATACTTAACCCAAGAGATGGAGCTATTTATTACTGGGATAAAACAAATGGTTTAAGTGGTAGAGCTGTAGAATTAAGCACTATACCTGGAACACCGAGAAGTGTTCCACAAAGGGCTAAACAAGTTCTTGTATCCGACCAAGATAGACATGTTATTGCTTTTGGGTGTGATGGTCTAGGAGCTAGTGACACATCAACTCAAGGTGATGGAGTGCAAGATCCATTGTTAATTAGATTTTCATCTCAAGAAAATCCTCTGGATTGGTTCCCATCTGCAACGAATACTGCTGGTGATTTAAGACTTGGTGGGGGATCGACCTTTGTTCAAGCTGTTGAAACAAAACAACAGTTGCTTGTTTTTACAAACAAAACATTACACGCTATGAAATTTATAGGACCTCCATTTACTTTTGGTCTGCAAGAACTATCAAAGAATATAACCATTATGAGTCCATCTTCTGCTATTGCGGTAGAGGATGCTGTCTATTGGATGGGTGTTGATACTTTTTATATATACAGCGGTGGTCAAACAATACAACTACCATGTAGTGTAAAAGATAAAGTTTTTTTAGATTTTAACTTTGAAGAACGTGATAAAGTTCATGCAGGTATTAATTCAGAATTTAGTGAGATTTTGTGGTTTTATCCATCATCTGCTGGTACTGAAATAGATAAATATGTTGCTTATAATTATTCAGAAAAAGTATGGTACTATGGAACAATGGCTCGTCAAGCATGGCTTGACAGAGGGATTAGAACTTTACCTCAAGCCACTGGTAGTCAATATTTATATAACCACGAAGTAGGTTACGATGATGATGGCTCTGCAATGACATCTTTTATTGAATCTGCTCCTGTAGATATAGGTGAGGGAGAAAAGTACGTTTTTTTAAGCGAGATTATACCAGATATTACTTTTAATGGATCAACTAGCGTTAATCCCGATGTAGATTTTACTGTTAAGGCTAAGAATTTTTCTGGAGGTAACTTTCTGCAATCACAATCTGGTAATGCACAAAGAACTGCAACTAGTCCAGTAGAACAATTCACAGAAAAATTAAATTATCGTCTACGAGGTAGATCTTTTGCTTTGCGGATTGATTCAACTTCTTTAGGCACTAAATATAAACTTGGTACACCAAGGGCTAATATAAGACAAGATGGTAGACGTTAATGTTAGTAACTAGTATTCCTCAATATATACAAGGTTTAACAAATTCAAAAGTTGATTTAACAACAACTGACGCTACTGTTTTATATACAGCTCCTAGCGGTGCTGAATCTAATGCCTCTGTTATAAATTCTATTTTAGTGCATGATGATAGCAATAATGGTGATACTATAACGGTTACTATAACAGATTCTTCTAGTAATACATTTACGATATTTAAAAAAACCGTTGCGGGTCACGCTACAGAAGAATTGTTAACAAAAGATTTAATTTTGAAACCAGGAGATGTAGTAAAAGTACAAGCAGGAACTGCAAACAGACTTCTTGTTGTAGCTAGTATACAAGAATTAATTAAGACTAGAATTACCACAAGTGCGATAACACAGATATAGGATTGAACAAATATCTAAAATAAGGTAATGTATTGATATGAGTTTAGGTAAATTACTTAAAAAAATAGCACCAATTGCAATAAGTGCGTTTGCAGGGCCTTCTGTTGGGGCTGGTTTAGGACAATTGTTCGGTACTTCTGCTGTCAATCCATTTATATCAAGAGCATTGACAGGAGCTTTAGCAAGTAAACTTGGTGGTGGTAAAACAAAAGATGCTGTCATGGCTGGATTGTTGTCAGGTGGTTTAGGTGCAATGTTTGGTGGTGGCGCAGAAGCTGGATCAACCGCAACACAAGTTGGAGCTTCAAAAGCTGGTACTATGGGTCAAGGTAGCGGCGCTTTTCTTGATAATAGAGGTGCTAACGAAGCAGTTAAAAGATTGTCTGAAAAAACAGCAACTGACGCAGCAACTGAAGGCATTAAAAAAGTAGCCACAGGTGGTGGTAACTCTGGTAGTTTTTTAAATATGTTGGGTATAGGTGATGATAGTCTTACAGGTAAATTTTTAGGATCAGGTTTAGGACAAGGATTAACTGCTGGATTGCTTATGCAATTATTAGCTGGCGGTGAAGATGAAGACGATATGAGATCAGAATTTGAGAGAAGACCTTTTGGATATGGAGGACCTGGCGGAAGATTGGGTGGCATAACATATGCTAATATGGGAGGGCCTATGGGTTTTCCTCGTAGAAACGGTGGTATAGATCCAAGCGAAGGTTCTGGACGTAAAGATGATGTTCCTGCTATGCTTATGGCGGGTGAATTTGTATTAACAAAAGATGCAGTAAAAGGTTTAGGTGATGGTAATCAAAGAAAAGGTATCCAAAGAGCCTATAATATGATGGATAAATTGGAGGCTAGAGCATAATGGCAACTCAAACCTATGAAAATATACAACGATTACCTCCTTTTCTTGAGGGTTTGCAAAAAAGATTATTGCAAACAGGCTTTGGTGAGTTTGATGGTGACACACAAAAAACTAAAGGATTACTTGATTCTCCTTTAGGTTTACCAGATTATCAAATAGCTGGTATGGATCCACTTCGTGAAGACGCAATAGATTTAGGCGAAGGAATGGCTGGAGCTTACAAGCCTTTTATTGAAGGAGCTTCACAACAAGGTTTAGCTGCTCAACAGGCTTTGACAGGTGGTCTAGGAATGTTACAGCCAGGTCAAGCATCTAAATTCACTGATCCTTTAGTCTCTCAAATAACTGGAGATATATCAAAGTTTCAAGACCCATTTCAACAACAAGTCATTGATCGAACAATGGAACAGCTTGATAGACAAGCTGATATGAGAAGAGCTGGTGCAGATGCTCAAGCTATACAAGCAGGTGCTTTTGGTGGATCAAGACAAGGTGTTCAAAGAGCAGAAACAGAACGTAATTTACAAAACACAAAAGCAGATACATTAGCAAGATTGTTATCTTCTGGTTATGGTCAAGCATTAAAGGCATCACAAGACGCTGCTGGAGCGGGTTTAAAAGCTCAACTAGAGTCAGGAAGACTAGCTGGCGGTCTTGGGCAAGCATTTGGAACTTTAGCTGGTACAACATCAGATATAGGGCGTTTGCAACAGGCATTAGGTCAAGCAGATGTATCACAGTTAAGTCAGTTAGGCGCAATGAGACAAGCGCAACAACAAGCTCAATTAGATGCGCAAAGACAAAATGCAATGCAAGCAGCTCAAGAGCCTTTTACAAGATTGCAAATAGGTCAGAATTTGTTACAAGGAATGCCAAGTGCAAGTATTCCATCTACGTTTACACAAGCAACAACACCTTCTGCCAATCCATTTTTACAAGGTATAGGTGCTTATACAACATTGTCACAGATCGCACCTTTTGGTGGTGGTCAAAAAAGCTCATAAGGGTTAGGCATGGCTGGTATAGAAGACGCATTACAAGCATATAGACAAAAAGCTATAGATCGACTAGTGCCTGGTAGGTCAATTGGAAATAGGTTTTTAACTAATCTTGATAAATCGTATGATGACAAAACTGATATGTTTAGCGGTCTTGGATTTAGAAGATTTGATTTGGGTAAGGGAGAAACACCAATTGGTGCTGCTGGATTAGGTCTAGCTGAAGGTGCTTTAAATATTCCTGCATCTCTTGCTGATGTTTATAAATCAATTATATCTCCAATAGATGCAGGAGTTTCAACAATTACAGAAGCTGCTTTTGATCCAACATTAACTGAAACTGGTCGTAAAAAAATTGCTGAAAGAATTGCTAGAGATACTTCAGGTATGGAATTAGGATTACCTAAAAGCAAAATAGCTTCTGAACCAGTTATAGGTCAATCATTAGAGACAAGAGATGAAGTTGCAAAAAGACTTGCAAAACTTTCTAATAAAGCAGACAAAGCAAACATAGGAGTAGATTCTTTTGGAGCTGATAAATCTGGAGATCAAGTTGTTAGCGGTGAAGAAGAAACTATAGATCCAAAAGGACAATTTTCAGATCCAGAGGCGGATGCTCGTATTGCAGAAATGCAACAAAAGATAATAGAAAACACTCAATTAGGAGACATGTCTCAAGAGGGTGCTGAGATGGAAGTCATTACACCTGAAATGAGAGAGCCTGTTTTATCTGAAGCAGAAAAATTAGCACAAGCACAACAAAGTTTATTTAAAAGTGCTATGGAAGATTTTAATTCTATATATGGAGATGATAAAAAACCCTCTGGTGCTAAAACAATAGAACAATATAAAGAAGATTTTGCTAAAGCTACGGGTATAGATGTATCGGGAGAGCCTGATAACAAACTGGCTCTAATGTCTTTAGGCTTGTCTCTGATGCAAAACAGAGCAGGTAAAGGTTTTAACTTATCTAATATCATAGGAGCAGCAGGAGAAGCGGGTCAAAAAGCTCTGCCATTGTTTGAGAAAGCTAGACAAGAGGCTAGAGCTGGTCAAGTTGCTGCTGGTAAGTTTGCTTTACAAGAAATTAAAGCTGACACAGTTGCAAAAGCAGCTTTTTTGAAAGAAAAAAGAACAGCTCTCAACGCATTAGGTAAAGAAACAAGAGATCAACAAGGAAAATATATAATACAAGCAATGAAAGACAAAAATGATCTTGATGTCGCTATGATAAATGCTAGAGCAAAAGCTATAAAAGATGGAAAACTTAATTTAAAGAAAAGCATTAGTCAACAAGTTCAAGGATTAAAAGGTGTAGAAGTTCAATTTGGATTTGACCAAAACGGAAATGAAAAAATATTAAACCCAACATCGTCAGCTAGAGGTTTAGCAGATGGATATGGAAATTTATTACAAGCAAACGATTCGATAGATTATTTATTAAACGTAAATAAAGAAATAGCTCAAGCGGGATCACCAGCAGCTTATCTTTTAACAGAAAGAGCAAAAGGTCTATTAACTACGTTAGGTGTAAAAGGTGAAGAGTTGTTTGAAGATCAAACATATGTAGATGCTAACGGAGACAAAGTTGTGATGAAAGGTATCTCTAAAGAGGCTGGAGCAAAAGCTGTTCAAGATAGATTACTTGCTCAATTTAAAAGATTTTTAAGTCAAGAAACAGGAAATGGTATTTCTAATGTAGACTTTAAAAATTTAGAAAAACAAGTTGGAAGAATTGATTTAGCAACTAATCCAAATGAAAGAATAATGAGATTAAACGAATTGAAGAAAATGTTTGCTGTTCCTATGAATAGAGTTAAATCTTTGTTTGACCAATTAAACGATAGAAGATTTCACACTAATGATGATAATTATACAAGAACTCAAGAAATATTGTTAGATGTTTTAAAAAAATCGACTCCAAAACAATATCAAAACAGAATTTCAATAGGTGAATCTGGTGGAATTGAAATAATAGATGTAACAGGATAATCAAATGGGCGTTTTAAAAATGGAGGTTGGTGGTAAAGAAGTCGGCTTTAAGATTAAAGGCGAAAAACCAACATTTTCAGAACAATTAAAAATTACTGAATATCTTAGAGGACAAGAACAAGGTGTTTCTGTTGATAAAAAAGAAGACTTAATTAACGAACAATTGTTTGATACTGACACAGGAATTAAGAGTGCTTCTTTACGATCTGCCTTGTCAGCAGCCGAAAATAGAGATGAAGAAGCAGCTATATTAGCTAAATTTGATATAGGCGAAGACGAATATGTGCGTGACAAGCGTGGTAGATTGGCTCTTACACCTGAAGGTGCAGCTAAGTTTGGACAAGAAACAGACAAAAATATACTCATAGATGAAGATGGATTTAGTCGTTATGATTTAGCTGATCTTGCAGGTATAGCACCAGAGCTTATAGGTGCAGTTGGTGGAGCTATAGCAGGGCAAGTCGCTATACCTATTCCTGTTCTTGGAGCAGCTATAGGTGCTGGAATAGGAGCTGGAACAGGTCAAGGAGTAGAAGAAATTGTTGAAGCTGGAGCTGGTGTGTCAAAACAATCAGCGGGAGATATAGCTAAAGACATAGCTACTGAAGCAGCCATAGGCTTTGTTGGAGATGGATTGTTCGGATTACTTGGTAAGGCATTTGGTGTTGGTAAAAAATCATTGCAAGCTGGTAAAGAATTAACGTCTGAGGAACTTGAAACAGCAGCTAAGTCAATTGATATGGGCATATTGCCTACGCTATCAGCCATCAGAGCGCCATCAGTTATTGCAAGAGCGCAAGGCATTGGAGAAAAAATATTTAAGACATCTGAACGTTTAAAACAAAACAATGAAGTTATGTCTAAAAAAATAAATGAGTTTACTCAAATAAGCGGGTCTAGCACAGCAGACGAAGCTGGTGAGGCTTTATTACGAGGTTTAAAAGAAGATAATGCTGCTTTACTTAAAGCAGAAGCTGAAGCAAGAAAAGCTGTGTTAAAACAATTTGAAGATACAGCTAATGCGTTTGCAAGTCCTGGTATGACTAGAAATCCTGACATAGATAATGAAATATTTGAACTTTTTACAAATGCACAAGAAAAATTTAACAGAAACATGACAAGAACATTTAAAGCTGTTGATGATCTTATGGGAGAACAACTTGGTTCAAAAAACTTTATTAATGTAAAAGATTTGCAGCCAAAAGTTTTAACAGCATTAGATAGTTTAAAAGGAGCAACTGGCAAGTCTTTTGAGGACGCTAAAGGACAGTTAAGTTTATTAAGATCATTAATAAAGCAAAGAGGTAACAAAGCATCTTTTAATCAATTGTATAACGCCAGAAAATCTACAAATGATTTAATTATGTCTGGTGATGCAACTGTAGGTAGAGTTTTAAAACCAATTCTAGACGACATAGATAATATTATGAGCCGTGAAAATTTAGAAATCACTGCTCAAGGTGCAAAATTAACTACTGATGAAGCAGCAATGCTTACTAAAGCTGGAGAACAATTAAAAAAAGCAAGAGCTGATTTTAAAGAAGGTAAAGATATACTCGAACAATTGCAAGGTAATACAGTATTAAAAAATTTAGAAGACTTTGTAAAAACAGGTGATAGGGATGCAAGACGTTTAGCTGTTGACCCTCAAATATTTAGAGATTTAATTAAACCAAATAGACCGCAGTTTTTACAAGGGGCTATAAAAGTATTAGAAAAATTTGGTAAACCTAACGATGTTCTCAGATTTAGAGAAGAATTATCGAACAATTTTGTTAAAGATGCTTTAGCTAAATCAGGTATAGATTCTATGAGTCCTAAAGATTTTAGCGGTAAAGCATTTGCTGATGCTATTGATAGTTTGGGAACAAGCGGAGATGTTTTATTTGGTGGAGCAGATAAATATAATGGTATTAAGGCTTTAGCTAATCAAATAAGATTAACATCTATAGATAAAATCGATGACACTGTTATTCAAAATATTGTAGATCAAGGTGGTAGTGATACATTAAGAGGATTGTTAAATAGTGTTAAAAATGCACAAGTTAATTTAGGTAATTTACAAGCAAGTAATGTTAGAAAAAAATTAGCTGAAGGCACTTTAAATTCAACACAAGCTGGTGAGTTAATAGCGAACAATTCTACAAAAGCAAATGAAATAAATGACATACTTACTTATTTCAGAACACAAAATGATGAAGAATCAATAAAGAAAATTCAAGGTTATTTTATGAACAGTCTTATTAAAGACTTTGGTGAAACTGTTATGACAGATAGTAAAAAATTGGGTAAGTTTGCTGATCGTATGTTAGAAGCATCAAAAGGAAATAAATTAAATGTTCTTTATGGTGATAGAATGGGCAAAGATATGACAGAGTTCGCTAAGATATTAAAGTTTAACGCAAGAACTGCTGAAGGTGGTGATCTTGTAGCTGCTAATATAGCCGCTAGCCCTCTACAAAATTTAGGCAAATTAGCAAAGTTTACTGTGTTGGGCAGGTTCTTAACATCAGCTCCTTATTATAGTCAAATAGTAAAACAATATAAAAATGGTGTAAGAACTGCAAAGACAGACGCAGAAAGGGCTATGACACTAGGACAAGTTATAAGAAACTTTATGTCACAAGCTCCTGGTCAAATGTTTCAAGAAGGCGTAAATGAAGGAGCGGATCAAATAGAAGCTCTTGCAGATAACTACGGGGTTACTTCTGCAATTAAAAATACGGCTAATCAAGTCCGAACAAATGTTCAGAATCAAACGCCAGCAGGTACAGGAATAAACGTAACTCCACCCGCAGCTAATACAGGATTGGGAGCAATTAACGTAAGTTCACCAGGCACAGGACAATTATTAGGTCTAAGTCCTATAAATCAAGCAATAGCAGCAAGGCAAACACCATGAACATAAATGAATTAAGAGAAGAATTAAAAGAAGATGAAGGTTGTAAATATGAAATATACCTTGATCATTTAGGATTACCTACATTTGGTATAGGACATTTAGTTACTGAATGGGATGAAGAATATGGAAAGCCAGTAGGTACAACAGTATCAGAAGAAAGAGTTAATAACTGCTTTAAAATGGATGTTGAAGTAACAATATCAGAATGCAAAAAATTATTTAATAACTTTGATGATTTGCCAGAAGAAGTTCAAAAAATATGTGCGAACATGATGTTTAATATGGGTCGTCCTCGTTTATCTGGATTTAAGAAATTTTGCGCTGCTATAGCTGATGAAGATTGGTTAGAATGTGCTGTACAAATGGAAGATTCAAGATGGCACAAGCAAGTCACTAATCGTGCAAATCGTTTAATAAAAAGAATGGAAGCTGTAGGTGTTAAAGAACAAATTGCTTAATTATTTAAAGTTCCTAAACCTAAACGAGTAACATTATCTTCTTCTTTAAATCTATTTGAATAATCTTTATCTACCCATATACTAATTTGTTGACGTACATTACGTCTTTCATCTTCACATATACGTTTTAATTTATAATAAGTATCAGTATCTATACCAATGGACTTGAATTTTTTTGGATCTGCCATTACAATAACTCCCATGTATAACAATAATAAACGAATTATAACCCGAAAATTTGGGAAACCCAACAAGTATTTCGCAAAAAAAACAGTCGCAATGGGTCTAAAGTTTGATTCAAGATGGGAAGCAGAGCGTTGGGGTCAATTAAAAGCTATGGAAAGAGCTGGTGTTGTTGAACAATTAGAAAGACAAGTTAAGTACGAATTAAAAATTAATGATGTAAAAATATGTAATTACATTGCCGACTTTACATATTTATTAATAGAAGAAGATGGATCATCTAGATTCATAGTTGAAGACGCTAAAGGTGTTCTTACGCCTGAGTTTAAGTTAAAGAAAAAACTTATGCTCGCCATACACAATATAGATATTTTGTTAAGTTTTAAAAAAAAATGATAGATCAAGTATTGACTTTATTGTAACTAGTGCTATATATGAAGTTCTAGCGTAAATATAAAGGAGGTCAATTATGACATCATTCGCAACTTATTTTGAGATGGCTGAGTCAAAACTCATCGAATCTCGAAAGTCTCTTGAAAAAGAGATGGAGTCTTTAAAGAAAGACTTACAGACTATCAATGAAGTTTTTGAGCATAAGTATGGTAATACTGCTCGTGATAAACTTAGAGAAGCTGGTAAGGACTTTGGTTCTACTAGTTTTATGATAGCAAATAATATAAAACTTAATGCTACATTCAGAAAAAAAGTTGAATGGGATCAAGTTGGTCTTATGACTACACTTGATACTCAAATGAACGCAGATGATGCAAGACACTATGGTAAAGTAAGTGTTACCGTGGAAGAAAGAAAATACGCATCTGCTCCTCCAGCTATAAAATCTTTGCTTGAACCACATAGAACTGTGGATTTGGCGGGTGTAACATTTAAATTGGAAGAGGTAGAATAATGGCATTGAATATAATTACAGCCGAACAACGTATGGCTGAGAAAAAAGGTCATAAGATTGTTGTGTGTGGTCAGAGTGGAGTGGGTAAAACCACTCTTGCTCGAACTTTAGATGCAGATACTACATTGTTCATGGACTTAGAGGCAGGTGATGCGGCTATTGAAGGATGGCCCATAGACGTTATCCGTCCTAAAACATGGGCTGAATGTCGTGACTTTGCATGTTTTTTAGGTGGTGGCAATCCATCTTTGACTGACGATCAATCTTATAGCCAAGTGCATTATGATTATGTAGTGCAACAATATGGTGATCCATCGGAAATGATGAAGAAGTATGATACTATATTTATCGACAGTATTACTGTGGCTGGTAGATTATGTTTTCAGCATTGTATGGGTCAACCCGAAAATAGAACTAGAAACGGTACAATAGATACTCGTGCTGTTTATGGTATGCAAGGTCGTGAGATGATGTCATGGCTGACGCACCTACAACATATTCGTGAAAAGAATGTTATTTTTGTTGGCATTCTTGACGAAAAGGTTGATGATTATGGTCGCAAACTATTTGAATTACAAATAGAGGGCGCTAAGACAGGTCGTGAACTACCAGGAATTGTTGATGAAGTTATCACAATGGCAGTTATGACAGGTGACGAAACAACAGGTACATATCGTGCCTTTGTATGTCAGACGCTTAATGAATGGGGATATCCAGCAAAAGATAGATCGGGCAAACTCGATGTATTGGAAGAGCCACATTTAGGTAAACTTCTGACTAAAATGAGTGGCGGACAAAAGCAATCAGAAAGAGAGCTTACATTTGTTGATCCCGCTAAACAACCAACGTCTAGCAACGAAGGAGTAAATAATAATGCTTGACTTAAATAATATAGCCCCTGATGAGGGTAATGACTTTTCTCTTATTCCACATGGAACTATTGCTCGTGCAATACTTTATATCAAGCCACAGTTGGATGGTGTAAGGATTCCTGATTTAGCACAAGATGCTATTTTTAGGCAATCAGCTCATTCTTCAGCTAAGTGGATTGAATGTGAATTTACCATCGTAGGTGGTCAATTCGACAAACGTAAAGTTTGGCATAACATATTCTTTGATGGTGATAAGAAAAATCAAAATGGTGTTTCCGTATCAAAGGAAATTGGTTTACGAACTCTTAGGGGCATCATTGATAGTGCCAAAGGTTTAAATCCAAATGATGTTTCACCTGAAGCTAATGTGCTACGACAAATACCAAGCCTTGAGGCAATCAACGGTATGGAAATTTGCATGAAGATTGCAGTTGAGAAAGGCACTAACGGTTATGATGACAAGAATAAAATGCTTGCTCCTGTAACTGTTAATCAAGATGGTTATATAGGTGACGGTAATGCACCAGCACCTGTGCAACCTACTGTGCAAGCTCAACCGCAAGTGCAACAGCAACAAAATGGTGTAACTCCATCTTGGGCTAACAAATAGGTTTTTGCGAATATCTAGCGGCAAGACTGACCTTCGTCTGCTAGAACTCGTTTGGGTAGCACGAGTGCCGTAAAGCTACCCTTTCATCATCTAGCAATGAGGGAATTATGATACTTAGACCGTACCAACAAGTAGCCGTAGACGATGCGTCTATCGCTCTTGATAAACACAAAAACACTATCGTTGTTGCTCCAACGGGAGCGGGTAAAACTATTATGTTGTCTGCATTAGTAGGTAAGAGATATAAAAAAGGCGATAGAGTATTAGTCATACAACACAGAGATGAGCTTGTACGACAGAATGCACAGAAATTTTCCCGTGTTAATCCAAACATATCCACGAGTATAGTTGACGGATCAGAGAAAGATTGGTCTGGAGAAACCATATTTAGCATGGTGCAGACGCTTTCGAGACCGAACAATTTGGATAACATGAAGCCTGTTGACATGGTTGTTATTGATGAAAGTCACCATGCAATAGCAGATACATATCAAAGAATTATTAACAGGGTCAAAGAAGCGAACAATTCTGTACAGATAGTTGGTTTTACAGCAACTCCCAATCGTGGAGATAAAAAAGGATTAAAGACTGTATTCAATAATTGTTCGCATCAAATTGAAATAGGAACACTTATCCGTGAAGGTTTTCTTGTGCCGCCTAAGACATACGTCATTGATGTAGGTGTTACAGATGATTTGCAAAATGTTCGTAGAACCGTATCAGATTTTGATATGAGTGAAGTTGAACGGATTATGAACAAACGAGCTATTAACGAAAAAATTGTAGATGAATGGAAAGATAAAGCGGGAGACAGAAAGACAGTTGTGTTTTGCTCTACAATCGTTCATGCACAAGATGTATGTGATGAGTATCGTAGATCAAACGTAAGAGCTGAAATTGTTACTGGTGACACGCCAGCAGACCAAAGAAAACAAATATTACATGATTTAGAGCATGGAGATATACAAGTTGTTGTCAATGTAGCTGTGCTTACAGAGGGATTTGATGCCCCGCCTGTTAGTTGTATTGTGCTTACAAGACCATGTTCATACAAATCTACAATGGTACAGATGATTGGTCGTGGACTCCGAACAATAGATCCAGAGGAGCATCCAGATGTCATTAAAAAAGATTGTGTGGTTTTAGATTTTGGCACAAGTGTACTTACACACGGGTCATTAGATGAAGGTGTTAATCTTGAAGGTGCTGAATCTCAAAGATCAGGTGAAGCTCCTGTTAAAATATGTCCAGATTGTCAATCAGAAGTACCATTGTCATCTCGTGAGTGTCCTATATGTGGACATGAGTTTGGCAAAGAAGAGCGAGAATCACTAGAAGACTTTGTAATGACTGAAGTTGATCTTATGGATAGATCACCGTTTAGATGGATTGACTTGTTTAACAATGGTGCTTGTATGAGTGCTAGTGGCTTTAATGGTTTTGGCATGGTTGCACACTTAGATGATATATCTATAGCCCTTGTAAAGCGCACAGGGGGCAAGTTAAGGGTAGTTAGTGTTGGAACTAAGGAACAAGCCATAGCATCTGCTGATGACTTTCTAAGGAAGATTGAAGATAGTGATGCTGCTAAGAAAGGTAAAAGATGGTTAAATGAAGCTGTAACGCCAAAGCAATCAGAGATGTTAAGACGTTATGGTGTTGATGTTAAGCCAATAGATTTCAGTTGGAACAAATATAAAGCGGCTTGTTGGTTGAATTATGTTTGGAATAAAGATCAAATAGATACAAGAATTATAAACATAGGAGAAAAAAATGCACCGAAGTGAAGCACTAAAAAAAGTAGATTTAATTATAAACGGACCTAGAGCTAAAACTCATGGCGATGCTACAGAAACTCACACATACATAGCTGAAATATGGAACATATTGTTAAGAAAAAAATTAAAAGAGCCTCTTGATATACATGATGTCTATAGAGCAATGATAGGCATTAAACAAATTAGAAACAGTCAGAATCCAAAGGTAGAGGATAATATGATTGATGTTATCGGGTATGCAGCATTAGCTATAGAGGCAAAAGATGGCAAGCATCAGAGTTGATTATACTTTATTTTTTGAGCGTCCTGTAAGCAAAAAAGAAGGCAAGATGTTTGTTCCTGTCGATCTTGACTGCAATAAAGATGAACTCATGGAGTATATTAACAATGCTATTTTAGATACTTGCAGTGATTTTGATAACGTAGTTAGCGGTAAAGCGATTGTTCATTATTTTGGAGCAACCTTTGATTTACATTTTTACATTCAGGAGGATGACGAATGTCAGATAACCATCCATTAAAGAGGTTTGCTCGGATTTGTTCGGAAATAGGCTGGGATAAAAAATTGTGCGATTTGTCAGAAGACGAAGTTGTTGGTATAATATCTAACATACAATTATCGTCTAATGTAGACGAGTTTTACAACGGAGAATATATTGCTCGTATCCACTTTCAATACTCAGATAAATCATGGTCGGGAGGTGGCAATGCTCCCTTCTAAAGAAATAACAAAATTAATATCAGATGCTATAGATCAAAACATAATTGATGAGAACAACAAAAGAGCTAAACGAACTTACTTAGGCGGTTCGTCTCTTGGTGAATCATGTTCCAGAAAAATACAATATAGATACATGGGATATGAATCTGATGAAGGTCGTGAATTTAGTGCTAATACTTTAAGAATATTTCAATTTGGACATGAAATTGAAGATTCTGTTGCACAATGGTTAAAAAATGCTAACTTTGATTTGCGTACAGAAGACAAAAAAGGCGAACAATTTGGTTTTTCTATCGCAGATGGGGAAATTAAAGGTCATATAGATGGTGTAATATGTGGAGGTCCTGTGGACATGGGGTATCCATGTTTGTGGGAGAATAAGTCAGCCAATGATAAGAAGTTTAGAGAATTTATGATGAAAGGCGTAGCTAGGACCAATCCAGTTTACGCAGCTCAGATAGCTTTGTATCAGGCATACATGAACTTAACAGAGCATCCATGTTTATTTACAGTATTAAATAAGAACACAAGTCAGATATATTATGAACTTGTTCCTTTTGATAAAGTTTTGGCGCAAGAGATTAGTGATAAGGCTGTAAATATTTTAGAAGCAACAAAAGCAAACGAAATTTTACCTAGAGTAGCATTCTCAAGAGACTTCTTTGACTGCAAATGGTGTGAGTTTCAAGATAGATGTTGGAGTTAAAATAGGCGACATGAAAGGTAGAGAAACAAACAAATGTCGCCTATAACTTCAGCCAACGAAGTAAGGATATAATAATGACTATAATAAGACTTGGCAATAAAAATCGTGATATGAACTCACATGAATTGGTAGAATTAATTAGCCAAAAAGTGCCACCAGAAGTACAGATAAGTGAGCTTAGAAACACATATCCAAACGGTGTAATTCGTGGTGATCAATTCTCAATCGGATCATTATCTGGAGAGCCTGGGCAATCATTAAAAATAGATATAAATCCCAGATCACCATACTTTATGAAAGGACAGGACTTTAACGGTGCGTCAGGTATTGGTGGTATCGTAAAGATATTGATGGAGGGTCGTGGCATGAGATTACCTGAAATCAAAGAATTGTTCGGAAACTATTTGGACGATTCTCCAAGTTTTGTCAGGGATCAGGAAGCTCCTCCACCAATTATTAATCCATCTTTGCGTCAACAGATAACAATGAACACGCCATTTGATACCGAACATTTGTATTTAAATGCAGATGGGGAAATACTTTGTATAGTCAGACGATATAATATGAGAGATGGTGCGGGTAATCCCGTTATGGACGATCACGGTAAACCTAAGAAAGAGTTTCGTCAGTTTACTGGAAACAATCCATATCCTAAGATGCCTGATGTTAGACCATTGTATAACATACCGAACATTTCTGCTTCAGATAAAGTTATATGGGTAGAAGGCGAGAAGTGTGCTGATGCTCTTAATGAACTGGGATTTACAGCTACATGTACTATGGGCGGAGCGGGTATGTTATCTCGTAAGTCAGCTAGTCAATTTGATTTCTCACCGTTGCATGGCAAAGAATTAACAATATGGCCCGACAACGATACAGCGGGTAAGAAAGTTGCTGAATTAGTACAAGATTTAGCTATGAATGCGGGTGCTAGATCAGTAACAATGTTAACTCCTCCAGCGGGTAAACCAGAAAGATGGGATGCAGCAGATGCCATTGCAGAAAACTTTGACATTGGTAACTTTCTCAACACAACAATAAAGCATGTAAAGAAAACAATTAACTTACTGGATGAAAGCCTATTGATTAAAAGGTTTCAGGGCGAAGCTCCTGAACAAAAGTTTTTAATCGGAGACACATTACCATTAGGTGTGCCTATTATATTTTCAGCAGCGGGAGATGCGGGTAAAGGTATGATGACACTAGATTTGGCAATGAAGGTATCAAGTGGTCAGCCCATGACAAGTGCCTTCGGGGATAATATTACAGAGTTTGGCAATACAATTATCTTTACGGCAGAGGATGATGAGGGTGAAATGCACAGGAGAATTGAGCGTTTAGATCCGAACAATTCTCGTTTTGATTATGAACATGAAATTAGAATTGTATCCCTTCCTAATGTTGGTGGTGTGTTTCCAATACTGCAAGAGACTAGTGATGGATACAAGACTAGCGTTGAGTTTGAGAAGATATACGAGCAAATTATACAAATGAATAATTTAAAGTTAATCGTGTTTGATCCATTAGCATCATTTGTTCATGCAGATGTAAATTCTGATCCAGCAGCAGGAGCAGCACTAACGGGATTACTGGCACAAGTGGCTACAGAAACTGGAGCTTCAGTAATGATGTGTCACCACATGACAAAGATTAAAGATGATGTGGCAGTTTCATCTCCAGAGCAAGCAAGGAATATGATTCGAGGTACTTCAGCATTAGTTGATGGTGTACGTTGTGCGTTTGCTATATGGCAAGTAGATGAGGCTACTGGTCGTAGACGTTGCCAAGATTTAGGTATCGAATATCAAAGAAACAGATGCTTTGATGGCGCAGTTGTTAAGTCAAATGGCCCTGCAAGGCGTGATATAAGGCATTTTGTTCGGGATATGTTTTCTGGATTGTTGGAAGATAGATCGGAAGATATATCAAGACTGCATTCTGGAAGTAATCGGGAGATAAAGAAAGATGCCTTGTTTGCTTGGATTGCTACATGTGAGCGGGAAGGTAGAGCGTTAACACAGCAATCGGGAGCAGATGCTATATTACAACGTATGTCTGCTGATACTGATGCACCAAGAACTCTAGATAACTGCACACAAAGAATGGTTGATGGAATTGTTCGGGAATTAATTGCAGAAGGACGAATTGGTAAGTACTCTTTTAGTAGGTCAGGTGGTCGTAAATGGCTCGGAACTACAGATGGAGACATGAGCAGAGGCGAATATGAGGCTAGTACAGCAACAGAGAACTTATAATGCAGTTTGATTTGTTTAATCATGTAAACTTGTGGAAAAGTCGTACAGGTTACAAAATGGCTAACAGGTCAGTTGGATACAGGGGTAAGAAGTTTGATGAAGTTTGTTTTCAATACCAGTTGCGAAAAAGTTTAGATGACAATAGACCAAGATCAAGCATAAAAAACGCTGTAATGCACGAAATACCATTTAAAATGGCTCAAAATTTTATACTAAAATATGAGTGGCTGGGTACTATGGGAACCACAAAGTTTAGTCTAGGTATGTTCTGTGATGATGATTTAGTTGGTGTTATGTGTTTTGGTTTGACTGCTGGAACAGGAGCTTTGTCAGAATTGTTCGGAGATCATAACAAACATTTAGGTATTGTATTAGTCAGAGGAGCTTGCGCCAGTCATGCTCACCCCCATTCAGGTAGTTGGATGATTGGTCAAGCTAAGAAACATTTAATTAAGAAAGGGTATAACTTTGTTATTGCTTATTCTGATCCTGAAGCGGGAGAGATCGGAACATTATATCAGGCTACGAACTGGCATTTTTATGGATTTACATCTCCAGTTAATTATCTAATTAGACCAGATGGCAAGCGTGTTGATCCAAAGTTAATACACAAATACGCCAATAAACTGGGCGTTACAAGCCAAGAACAAAAACAAAGTTTTATTAATAAAGGATATTTATTTGAAAAAGGTAGCAGAAAGTTAAAATATTTTCTAACATTTGGAGATAAAAAAAAGCTGAAGGATTTATTGAAATGTCAAAATGTTCGGGTTTACCCGTATCTTAAAAGAGATGTGCCAATGAATGCTTTGTACGAAAAATGGAGGAAAGATAATGAGTGAACAAAGTCGAAGAAGAACTTGGCAACCAGTTGTGCAAACAAAACAAAAACCGAATAATTGTTCGATTTGTGGCAAGTCTGGAGCTTCGTATTCTATTGATGGAGGATGGAATTGGCATTGCTGGGTATGCGTTCCAGATGAAAGTTACTTTAAAGCAGGTGGGGAAGATGATGCAAAAATGTATTAACTGCGGTGTTAAAATGAAAATAGGGCGTTATGAAAAAGCTAAGTTTTGCGTAAATTGCAATTATGAAAGACAAGCTGGTAATGCTGAAATTAAAAAAGTTTTTAAAGATTTGCAAAAAAGAAACAGTAAAATGACACCTGAAGAACTAGAAATGAATGAAAAATTTGAAGATGATCCCAGGGCAAAAACCGAACAATTATACGGTAAAGTATCAAAAGTTCCTGACAGATCATATTATTCTCCTGTTAGCAGCATTGATGATGAGAGCATGTAATGCCAGAGCTGATATGCAATTTACCAGCAGAACAAATTTGGGTTAGAAAAGAATACCTCAGAGATTTACAAGATGGACATGGAGAGTTTGTTAAAGGCATATGGATTACAGCTAAGTCTATAGCGGGTCGAGCTTTTTACTTTGAAACATACTTACCTGAATATGGAGCTATGTTTGATAAGCTACCAATATCTGCATTTGTATCAAAACCAGTTACGCCTAAACTTGATATGGATTTACCTAATTTACAGTTTTGGAATTGTATGGATTATAATGTTACCGCTATACATAAACAATTCATCGGAAGTATGGATTTTGAAGTCCTGACAAGAAGTTTTGGTATCGTAAAAGGCACATATATATGCACACTCGACAATTATCATAACCAACCTGACATAATCGACTACAGCACCAGTGAAATACCTGAAGAACATAAATCATTTAATTTGTTGCAGTTGAATAATGGACAATATTGTTTATATCCGAACAATAGAATGAGAATCTATGATAATAGCCTAACTCCTGAAAAGCCTAAAATTCCCGATTTTAAAGTTAGCACAGTTGAGTACCAAGTTGAAAACGGTAACAACACAAGGCTAGGCGATACTGACGAATATTTTTGGAAAACTAAAAAAGAATAATTTACCATTGACAATGTAGTTATCATTACATATATAGATTATATAGGTCTATCGTAAGGAGATAATTATGGACAAACCAATTTTAGCAAACGAACTAATTACCGCTCTTGGGGATGCCAAAAGAAATATACTTGGATGGCAAGGCGGTAAATATGCAGAGGGCATGAGACGCAATATACAAACTGAAATTGTTACTGCTCAAAAATTTGTATTAAGCAAAGGTCTTATTGAGCATGCAGTACAAGCAAGCATGTCAAAACCCGAAATACTTTTTAATATGTTGGAGCGAGGTATACCGCCATTTAATTCTTTATGGATTGAGTGGGATGAAGTTTATCGTCAAGAACTATTAAAGAAAATCCATGAATCAAATGGCAAAACTTATGAAATAAATGAACAAATTATGCCCGTTGGCTATCATATTATGAAACATAATAATGATTTTATATATGCCTTATATACTAAATACGAACCCGATAATAAAAGTTATGTGGTCTCTCCGCAGATCGGATTTACTATTGATAACGAAAAACCGTTTGATAGATTTTCTGCCTCAGCACACAATGAAGAGCCTATGAGCGATAAAGATTGGAACATGGCATCATGGCAATCTACATCTGCATATCTTGGCAGTTGGTACGTTGGAGAATATATGAACAATGGAACTAAAAAAGATAAATACTATTTAGATCAAATTAGACAACGAGTGACTACAACACAAACTGCATCTATGCACTGGATGATAAGCCAAGAAAAATTTGATTATGGTTGGAATAAATCAGAAATGAGACAATTTATGGAAGTGTCTTATAATGTTATGGAAGGCGATGCGAGGTTTATGATCGCATTACTTGGGTTGTTAAACTACGATTTAATCGCCACAGAGACGGTTGTTCCGCCTAAAAAGATAGATCATATAGCCTTTGGTCGTAAAGTGCCTAAAAACGAATATAAAGTCGTTACAATTAATTTACCAAAGCCTAGGGGCAAACGGGTTTATTCTCGCATGTTCACGGGGCAAGGATCACCAAAGCGGGAACATTGGAGACGAGGGCATTGGAGAGTGTTAAAAAATAAAAAAGGCGATGTTCTTAAACGTATTTGGATTGAGCAACAAAAGGTTGGTAATGCTGAATTAGGCAAAATAGTCCATGATTATGTATTAAATAAAAAAGATGCTTGACATGGTATTGAATACTATAGTAACTATAGAGAACTATCTTAACTAGCAAAGGAAGGAAAGTAAGATGACTAAAAAAACAGAATGGGAATTAGAACAAGAAAAAATTAAAATCAACAGAAAGAATGGATTGAAGGCTTTGTCTTCTGAACAAAAAGAAGCTATTAAATTAGCTCATCAATCTTTAGTAACTGTCTTAGGAAACATTCAAGACATGGAAGATATTTATTTATCTGACATACGAGACATGAATACTGCTATGTGGAAAATAAGACATGAGTTTGACATAAGTAATGGTGATTATTATGAGTAGACTATCTGACAAACTACTTGAAGTAGAATTGTTCGTAGGTGAGCAGTTGCAGGACTACACAAACGAGCAAGTATTAAAGCAAGTCAAGATCAAGTTTGGTGTTGATATGTATGTAGAACATGCAAAAGATTTGTTGAATGAATTTCAACAAGAACTTAATTTTCAGAGGTTACAACCATGATATTAGTTAAAAGAATAGATATGGCATTACATATCCAAGAGTTAGCCGCATTAGAGAACATAACTGTAAGTTATCAATCGCTAACAGAAACTAATCCTAGGTATTCTGCTATTCCATCTAGGCGACATATAACCATTAGACCGACTAAGAATACGGGGTATTATGTGTCTGCCTTACATGAAATCGGGCATATACTTGGCGGTAATCAATCTCGTAATAACACAACAAAGGAGAAAGAAATTGGTGCATGGATTTGGGCAATGTTACATGCGATTGTATGGACAGATACTGCGGATCGGGTCATGGCTAAAGCGCTACGTTCATATGGTGTTAGTCAATCTGAAATCGATGAAATTCAACACAAGTGGAACCCAACAACAAGAGATGAGGAGCGACAAATTGCTTAATGAAAAATTTATAAAAATACATATTCAACAAGCCACTCCGTACAAAATTACCTTTATAGATAAAATTGTTCGGGCTTTGTACAAAATAAAAAAATGGTAAAGCGAGCAAAAATTCATAGCACTAGCAGATCATGGGAAAAATCTCTCAAAAAATCTGCTAAGGCTAAAGAGCGCCAGCGAACAAAACGAAGAATTGTTCGGGAAATTAAGGAGGAATAAATGGGCGAGTATGAATGTATAGATTGTAACGAAATATTTTGGGCAGAAGAACCACCTTATCCAAAAGATCAATGTGATCGTTGTAAAGAAGAAGATAAGAGCGATGGTTAAAATGTTCGTATTAATATGTGTCGTATGGGCAGATGTTAGTCACCATGATGACGGTGAACAGAAGTGTATCATTCACCAAAGCCAAGTGCAATATGCGACTATGAATCAATGTCGTGCCGATATAGTTAAAAGCGAATTGCTCATTGAAGGCGCTATATTTGATAATTTTGGCGAAGAGCCAATAGATCACAAAATTATGGCTAGTTGCATAGGAGGCGTATGATGGCTAATAAAAAACAGAAGAATTGTTCGCAGTGTAAAGAAAAAATTATTATCGGAATGGAGCTGGTGATGAATAACCGAACAATTTGTCTAGGCTGCGCTACAGAAAAAGGTATATCCCAAAAATTAAACGCATCGGTTTTGCATCATATGAATTGCTCTTATGAATTAACTTCATGCCCTGAATGTTATCGGAACTATGCCGAAATGATGGAGTATTTGGGCTACTCTTGTACCTTAAATGGTACGTTCTATAAACAGACAGATGACCCCAAAATTGTGGTGCTTTATGAGTGATTTACTTACCACTTACCAACTTACTCGGTAAGTAAAAATGACGGTAAGTAGTAAGTCATTGAAATTGTTCGGTTTTTTGAAGCAACTTACGGAGGTTACTTCTTATCATGGTAAGTTAGTTTTTTGCTCTAAGTCATTGATTTTTATGGCTACTTACCAACTTACCGAACTTCCCCCCTAAAGGGGGGTTTAGGGGGCGGTAAGTAACCCGCCCACCAACCCTATTAAATTAACAAAGATTTGGATGAAATTAGACAGGAGAAAAAGTAATGCCAAAAGTAGCTGAGAATTTAACGAAGGAACAGCGATTAGCTGGATGGAAAAGATTGACTGACAAACAGCAAGATTTTCTGAATAACTTTATGCACAAGGATATGACGCAGACATCGGCTGCTAGAGCAGCGGGATACGCAAACCCTGGAGTCGATGCTGTGAGGTTGTTGCGTAACCCAGTCGTGCAGGAAAGATATCAGGAAATGCGTGAGGAAGCCCGTAGTCGCTTCGGGGTCACAATTGATAAGTCGGTGCGGGATTTGTTGAAGATTCGTAACGAGGCGTGGGAGAGCGGGAAGTTTGGTGAGGCTATCAGAGCTGAGGAACTGCGTTTAAAAGCTACTGGACTGCTTGTAAACAAGGCTCATGTGCTACATGAACGAACAGATAGCATGACAAGGGAGGAAATATTGTCAAAACTACAGGAATTTCAAGACATTGCGCAGAAACGCATGAAAATAGCGAACAAATCCCATAAAGACCCAGACTTGATAGAACAAAGTAGCGTAAAACCCAAAAACTAGCATATTTACTTAGACAGGGTGTAGGCACGGAGACCGAAGAATTGTTCGGACTCGCAGCGGGATCGGGGTGATCGGGGCTGGATTTGGGCGTAATCGGGAGAATTGTTCGGCTTCAGGAAGGTCACCCCCCCCTGAATCGGAACGGGATCGGGCTTCTCCAGCAGCGGGGATCGTACAATTGTTCGGAACGGCAGCAGGTTATCCCTGGATCCAGCAGCGTTATCGGGATCTACCTGGCTGGACAGCCTCCTGCGTGAACAATTGTTCGGAAAAAGAAGCCCTGCAGCCTGGAAGGATCGGAGTTTCGCCTGGCTGCCTGACCTGCTTGCTGGAACAATTGTTCGGAAACCTTCACCTGCAGCTCCAGGCGTTCCTGCTGCGCATGAACAATTGTTCGGGCAGGTTCCCTGGAGGCTGCGCAAAAAAAAAGAGCAGGAAAACCAAAACCTGCTCTTTTTACTTTTACAATTAAACAAAGGATATTTAAATGCTTGATGTATTATATATAGTAACTGTTGCTAATCCTGTCAAGTAAATAAAAATAAAAAAAAATTATTTTATCTGTTGACACATGTGGCAATCATTGCTATATATATATCAAGTTAAACAAACACAAGGAACTAAGCCAATGAAATTTAAAAAAACAAATACAACTTATGGAACACATCTTCAGGGTAATGTTGGGGCAACTTATCAGGAGCTGGTAGAAGTTTTCGGAGAGCCAACAAGATTTGAATGGTCTGAGGAGTCTGATAACAAAGTAGATGCTCAATGGGCTATCAAGTTTGAAGATGGCACAATAGCAACCATATATAATTATAAGAACGGACTTAATTACTTAGGAGCAGAGGGTAAGAGAGTTAGTCAGATAATGATGTGGAATGTTGGTGGACACAGCGAAAGAGCTGTAACATTGGTCAATGACGAAGTTATTGAATGGCAGCACAGACTTCACGAAACTGGCAAATCAACGAACAATTTAGTAACAGCCTAATTGTTCGGAACGGGATCGGGGAAACCTGATCCTGTTTTTTCTGGCAGCAGGGCGAACAATTGTTCGAGAAGCAGCCCCCCCCCAGCAGGTCACGCACAGGTGAACAATTGTTCGGGGTTAACAGCAGGAGGTCAAAATGACAGAGGAATACAAACAGAGCTGGAGATGGATAGTTTGGGTTGGTGGTACAGATGATTACTACAAAGACTATTCACGAGCAAAGCAACACGCAGATGAATGGATAGCTAAAGGATATGATGACGTAATCATTGAAAAAGTTTTATTTAAGGGTTGACATGTTGCAATCATTACACTATATTAATATTAATTAAACAAAACCAAAGGAGAAACAAATGCAATTTACAGACATAGACAAGAACACATTCAAATATCAGGAAGTAGAAGAATACTTTCAAGACTGGTTAAAAGAAAACACACCAGACAATGACGACTGGACAGACGTACACCACAACGCTTTTAATACAGACTATTACATAATTGGCACATACAAAGCTAAGAAATGGCTGGGAGAAGAGGCATTTAATGTTATTGGCATTATCAAAGACTATGAAGAATTTAACTTTGGTAAACTAACAACAGACATTTCAGACCCTGAAAAGGTTGTTAATATGTATGTTTATATCTTAGGCGAAGAAATCGTTGCTAAATGGGATATGATCGACAGAAGGAAGATTACTGCAGCATAAATTGTTCGGGATCGGATCGGGAAACGGGAGCTTCGGCTCCTGTTTTTTTTGCGTCCAGCTCGAACAATTGTCCACCCCCCCCCTTCCTCCTGGCTGCAGGTGAACAATTGTTCGGTTTCCTTCCTGTGCGCAGCCAGGAACAGTACGCATTGGCAGCAAAGCATGAAATTAGATAACAACTGGTTATAATAATGTTGCTGTAGGTTTTTATACTTTTACTACTTGACAACATGCAATCATTACTATATATTATATATATTAATCAGCCAAAGGAGAGACAAATGGCAATATACATAGCTTATGGTGCAAACCTTAACAAAAAGAATATGGCGACTAGATCGCCTGATGCAGTTCCAGTAGGTAAGACAAATCTACTGGGGTACAAACTGATATTCAACAACGTGGCGAGTATCGTTCCGTCAGAGAAGCATAGCGTTCCTGTGGGGTTGTGGAAAATATCTGAACAAGATGAGAGAAACTTAGACATCTTTGAGGGTTACCCAAATCTTTACAGAAAGGAATATGTTGATCTGTCGTACATGGGCATGACTCAAGGTATGATTTATATAATGAACTACGCAGGTCAGGCTGTTCCGAACAAAAGATACTTTGACGCAATCAAGCAGGGGTATGAAGACTTCCAGCTAGATACCGAACAACTTCTTGACGCAGTTGTTGAAGCCTTCGATTACGAGAAGGAAGCAGGTAGGGTTATTCAAACAAGGCGTGGAGGCAGGTCATGGAGGTAAATTGTTCGATAACCAGCCCCTGAAAAAGCCCAGCAGGATCTGGGTTTTTTCTGGAAGGCAATCGGACAATTGTTCGGATCGGGCAGGACACTGATCGGGGATCGGGGATTTCGCCCCCTGCCCAAATCATTTTCTAGATCCTCCCCCCTATATCCTCCTAATGAAAATTTAATTAACTTGTTAAATAATATTGTCAAGAGGTAAAGCAAAAAAAGTTTCTCAATAAAAACAATGACTTAGCAAATTAATTTTGGTGGTATACTTGTAATCATTACCTTATATACCTAATTAAAACTTAGGCGGCAAAATGCGCCTAAAAACCAAACAATAACTAAAAAAGGATAAACAAAATGTTTGATACAATTAACACAAATAAAAACATATTCGATAACCAAAATTTTGTTTTTGGTGTAGAACCTGAATTTAATACAAGGTCTTATACTGAAATGAACCGTTATAACAATTCACTAGGCTCAAATAAAATAAAAGGTCTAGAGTATGTATATGATGGTTCAAGAGTTGACGGCGAGGCAAGATTACCAATTTTAAGTAATTCTCAAAAATCATATAATTATTTAAAATCAGTACTCGAACAATTGAACGATCATGGCGCAACCGTCAATTGGACTGCATCCATTCATGTTCATTTATCTAGACGACCAATAACAATTGATCCAAATGATTTTCATGATAAATCAGTTGAATATACTGCTATTCATGGACGAGCTTTACCTAGTCGCAATGGTACTGATTATTTTGGTGATGCTATACCTTTAGAGATTGTTAAAGATATGGGATACAGAGTAAGCAAAAATATTATACAGTTTAATTCTTTGCTTGCGCCGTCAAGAATTGATGATGGTGGTTATGCAGTTGAGCCTATGAGAAGAGCAAGACAAAAAAACGGTTATTTTTGCAAAAAACCATTAGCGCCAAGTACTATAAAAAATACTGAGTGTACTTGGCACAAATTAAAACGTGTTATCTCAGTTGGCGGTAAATTCTCAGCTATTAATCTTAATCATTGGGATGATTATGAAACTGTAGAATTTAGATCGCATGGCGGTACTTTAGAAATTGATAAAATATGGTCTTGGATGATGTTTTTATCTAACATGCAAAGACACTCAATTGTTAATAGACATAACCAAGTGCAAGCCGTTATTGATACACCGTCTTATATTGGGCGCTCTAGTCGTACTAGACAATCAATAGCATACTCATTAATGAGACGTGTTGGCGGTGCTACAGTCCAAGAGATCATGGATGCTAGCGGTATTCAAACCGCTCAGCGTGTTAGGTCTATGATAAGTGAGCAAATAAGACCAAACTTAATTAATCAGTTTGGACGTGATATTTTAATCACTCATAATCAACAACACTATAATCACGCTTACAGCTCTTCTCAAGGACGTTATGATCTAAACGGCTATGAAGTACCATTACAAGTAAATAGTGGCTCTGGCGGTGCTGTATTCGCTAACAATGGCGGTACAAATTTATTACTTGGATTAGACAACCAATATAAATCAAACTTAAAACCTTTTAGAAATTAAGGTTTAAATCTAGACCGTATAATTAATTTTATACGGTCTATTTTTTTGTCTAAAATTTATTATGACATCGAACAATTGTTAGTTAATATACAATATCTAACAATTGTTCTAAGTTATTGATTTTACTGAATAAAACGGGGCGGTATAGCCCCACCATACCACCAAATTTATATAAATTTTGGCAAAAATCTTCTAAACCGTGTTCCCCTCAAACGACCCCCATCAATTTCAAATACGACCTCCAAAAAAAATTTTATAAAAAAAATCTTGCGCTTTTTAGCATTCATTGCTACATCTTGTGTCAAAGGAGGGCAATATGCCTAGATATGTACTAGAATACGCAGGTTTCAGAGATTTTGAGTCTGACGATCCGAATGATGTTATTGATGTTTTTCGTAAAATAATGGGATATGACAAAGATAACGTAGATGATCTGCTATCGACATGTGCTTCCAACGTTTGTGACAAGGTTTACAAGCCTGTAAGGTTTGGAACTGTTGCTGAATTTACGGAAGATTTATTAAAATATAAAATATTGAAGGAGACAAGCCAATGAAACGTAACGAAAACAGCTATGCGAAAGTAAAAAACAATGAAATGTTGAATTATCGCAATCAATTAGGAATAAGTCAGGTAAACATGGCGAAGAAATTAGGTTTGAGCCATAGGATGTGGAACCATTATGAGCATGGAACGAAACCAGTTCCGATATCTGTAGTTTTATCAGCGAAATATTTGTGTAAAAACATGGATAAGATGGATAAATTGCATGATGAGGTTAAAAAGTATGAAGAGCCATTGACGAAATGGGATGTTGACAGGATTGAGGCTCTTATGAAGAAAATGAAGGACGATATTTCTGCAAATTCTGACATGGTTTCTAAAATTTTAGCTCAAAGCCATAAAGAAATGGGCTTTCTATTGTCAAAAATAAATTAATCGTATAGTATCTTCGCATAAAATAGTTTTTTGTGGAGATATTTCATGGCGAATGGACCTTTAGGCGGGAATATGGGTACACCACCAGTACCACCACAACCGCCACAGGTAAATTTTGAGACAACAGCCCAAAGTAGGGGTAATTTTAACAATTTTCTAAAATCTATATCAAACGCAACGGCTATGACTCCCCCAATTTCGATGGGTTCAGCTCCTATGATGCCAGCTCCAGATCCGATGGCGAATATTGACATATTTAATCAGCCTGTAAACATGCGGTTAGGTGGTGTGGCGAGCAATCCTTTGGATAGTTATGGTGATTATTTATCTCAGCAGATAGATAACACGCAAGTTGAGCCATTTATTCAAGAAGTTCAGCAGATGGCTAGTCAGCGTTTTAATTTAAATGGTGGTGGTGGTAGTGGTGGTCAAAGTGTTTTTGGACCTTTAAAAACTTTTGACCCATCTCAACCTTTAATGGAGATTGCGGAGCCATTAATTAGCCCTTCTATGTTTCAGCGTGTACCTCAACAACCCCCTGAAGATTTATCAAGACCTGGAGATTTATCAAGACCTTTGGAAACGGCGGGAGAGCCGCTTTTATCTATTTTTGATTCTGGAATTAATGGATTTCGCCCATTTAATCCTCCACAAATACAAGATACGATGGCAAGACCCGTTGATCCGTTAAAAGACAAAAATGGCATATTAAGAGAGCCAATGGGTTTGCGAGGCGGGCCTAACATGTTTAATATGATAGACCAGCGAATATTCAATGAGGGCTTTACGCCAGGTAGCACACAGTTGATGGGTGGTTCACCAAGGGCATTTTTTGATGGTGGTGAGGTTGATGACAGCGACTTTGGTGGGTTCAGTGATTATGGCAGTGTAGATGCGACAAGTGATGATGGATTTAGCGAAGACAACGATGTTTCTGATTACAGCACAGATGATTCTGGTGTTTACACTGGTGGAGACGACAGCAATCAAGACATTGCTTTTCCAACACCAAGACCAGAGATTTTACAAGAGGCGATTGCAAGAGCTGAAAATGAGGTTTTTGGTGGCACAGAAGCTGATGCTTTGGGATTTATAAACAAAGATGGTAGTTTAACAGATGCTGGTCAGAAGGAATATGACAGTTCTATTATGGCTAACTTGGATGTTCTTCAAGATGAAAGACCTGCTGATACTGGCACACAATTAGCTAGCATATTTGACAATAAAGACACATTGACAGCTTCTGCTAAAAACGTGAATCCAGCAGATATTGTTCAAGCGTCTTTTAGACCTAGTTCGTTAAATTCTACATTTAGCAACGATGTTTTGGACGGTCTTGATTTAAATACAGCATTTGGACAAAATAAAAGTTTTGTAGAGAGTCAGCCAGATGGTGCGTTAAAGAATACTATTTTTGATTATGTGCCAGACGCATTTCAGATTTCAAATTTTTTAAGTCAGAGAGGCAATCAAGCTCAAAAAGGTATAGCTCCAGTTGGTACGCAAGGAGCTGGATCAAGGGGTGATGTAATACAATCTATGCCTCAAGTGGATTCTTTTGGAGATCCTTCAAGAGTTGATCCGAATGTTATGACCGAAAGTGCAGTAAAGACAGGTACAGGTCAAATAGCTGGCATGGATGAAAATACATTTAGATCATTATCTGATGAGGCTCAACAACAAATATTGAATGATATTAGAGATGCTGATATGGGTACAACTTTTACACCATATGATCCAGAGCCTAATCGTGGGATTGTTCCTGACACTGCATTAGAAACTATGGCAGGTCGAATAGGACCCGTTGATACAGTATTTGATATTGATACAACAACTCGTGAAGAAAGCAGGGTTGGCGATGATTTTGATACTGCCTTAACACTAGCAGATAGAAATGAGGCAGATAGGTTAGCTGCTGAACAGGCTATGGGCGTTGGCACTGCACCTAATTTACAAAATTTAACTTCTTCAGCTATGGGTAGAGGTATAAAGCCATTTGAGCCACCCCCGATAGTTGCGCCAGGTATAGAAGCACCAAAGGAATTTATAGAGCCTTTTAAAAATGCGGGTATAGGGGCTATTCCAACATTAACATCTCTTGCAAATAAATTTAGTAATTATTCAAGAGGTAGGGTTTTGGATTCAATAGCTCAAAAAGGTTATACTCCAGTTTATGATGGAGATGTTATCGTAGGTTCTAAGGATAAATTTGGTAATTTAATGGAAGGTATGGATCCGAATGCTCCTATGGGTAGTGATGATAATAATGAAAATCCATTTGTAATAAAGCCAAAGCCAGAAGAAGAAAAAGAGGAAGAGGATAAGCCACCAAACGTAATAGGTGGTGGTGATCCTTTACCTGTTCCAGAGACAGTTCCAACAGTTGTTGATTCACCTTTTACCAGTAATGTTAGTGATTTCGTTCCATCTACTTTTAACACAGGCGATATAAATAAGTTAATCGAGATGTTAACAGGTGTTGCTGCCCCTAAGTCTATGAAAAAAGGCGGGGTTGCTGGTTATGCAGAAGGTGGTAAGGTTATGCAAGCATTGGATAATCTCTTAGCGACAGCATAATGGATCAGGTTTTACAAGCCTCAGATTTTGCAGAATATCTTAGTGATGATGAAATCTCTAAGATGGCTCCTCTTCTTGATCGTCTTAAAGTTTTAGAAGAGCAGAAAACAAGTCAAGAAAATTATTTAAAGTTTGTAAAGAAGATTTGGCCCACTTTCATTGAGGGTAAACATCACAAAATATATGCGGACAAGTTGCAAAAAGTAGCTGACGGCAAAATTAAGCGTTTGATTGTCAATATGCCGCCAAGACATACTAAATCAGAGTTTGCTAGTTACTTGTTTCCAGCGTGGCTTATGGGCAGACGACCTGATCTGAAGATAATACAAGCGACACACACGGCAGAACTTGCAGTAGGTTTTGGACGTAAAGTCAAGAACTTAATTGATAGCGATGACTTCAGGGATATATTTCCTGATATAAAATTAGCAAGTGATGCGAAGGCATCTGGTAGATGGTCAACAAATGGTGGTGGTGAATATTACGCTGTTGGTGTGGGTGGTGCGTTAGCTGGTCGTGGTGCAGATTTATGTATCATTGATGATCCAGTATCAGAACAAGATGCACTAAGCCCTACTGCACTTGATGGTATTTATGAGTGGTATACGTCAGGTCCTCGACAAAGATTGCAGCCAGGTGGTTCAATTATTATTGTTATGACTAGATGGGGTATTAAAGATTTAACAGCTAGGGTTATATCTAAGCAAGCTGAAGGAGGAGCAGATAGATGGGAAGTCGTGGAGTTTCCTGCAATATTTCCAGATACAAACAATGTACTATGGCCCGAATATTGGAGTCGAGAGGAATTAGACGGAGTAAAAGCGTCAATTCCAGTAGCCAAGTGGAATGCACAGTATATGCAAAACCCAACGGCAGAAGAAGGAGCTATAATAAAAAGGGAATGGTGGAATGTTTGGGATCATGCTGAACCACCTCCCTGCTCATATATCATACAATCATACGATACCGCTTTCAGTAAAAATGATCGTGCTGACTTTAGTGCTATTACTACTTGGGGGATATTTACACCAGTAGAAGGTGAGGGTGATGCAATTATTTTACTTGATGCAGAGAAGGGCAGATGGGATTTCCCAGAACTGAAGCAAAAGGCTTATGAATTAAGCGATGCTTATGATCCAGACATGATATTGATAGAGCAAAAAGCAAGTGGTACACCTTTAACACAAGAATTAAGACGTATGGGTATTCCTGTTACACCCTTTACACCGAGCAAAGGTGCTGATAAGTTTGCAAGGATGAATGCTTGCGCACCTGTGTTTGAAAGTGGTATGGTATGGAGACCAGATGCTAATTTTGCAGAGGAAGTTGTTGAGGAATGTGCGAGTTTTCCACATGGAGATCATGATGACTTGGCAGATTCAATGACACAGGCTATACTAAGATTCAGACAAGGTGGTTTTATATCCACACCTGACGATGAAGAGTTTGAACCAGGATATAGAAGAAAAATGGAGTATTACTAATGGCTGGTAAAAATAAAATGAGTTCAAAAATGCAAAAACTTGCAGAAAATATTTTAAAATCTGAAGGTACTTTGGTTAAAGCAAATCGAGGAGCTAATCCAATGAAAAACCTTCCCGCAGGAATAAAAGAAATTGTTTTAGGCAAAATAGCAAAAAAAGCAGATGGTGGCGTAGTAAACACAACCAAGTCCATGCCCGTTGGTATGATGGACGGTGGTAAAGTTAAGAAGATGAACATGGGCGGTGTTGCCAAAGGCAGAGGCGGAATGTTTAAAGGGATTAGATAATGTCTAATAAAAAGAAAAGAGATTCTTTAGCTGGAGTCAATATGGCTATGGCTTTAGATTCTCAATCTGAAAAAGATTTAGCTCAATTGATGAAGAGATCTAAAAAGCCTCGTAAGATAAGAACTAAACCTGTTAAACTAAGCGCTAAAAGTAACTCAATTCAGAAGCCTGGTGCATTTGGAATACAAAGGAATGATATTATGAAAGCTAGATTCGGTGGTAAAGTAGTACAAAAAATGCAAAGTGGTGGCGAAAAATTAAGTCAAGCTGAATTAGAAGCAGCTATAAGAGCAATAGAAGAGCAGGGTAATGTTTTTGGTAAAGGTGAATCGTTATCCCCGTCACAAACCAAAAAAATAGCTGATAAATTTGAATCTGATTTTGCCAAAATGTTTGGTAAAAAATACGGTGGAGCAATAAGAAAAATGAGAAAGGGCGGTTTAATGGAAGCGATAAAAAAAGTTCAAGCAAAAGGCATGAAAGAAGGTGGAGATGTTCCAATGCCTAAACCAAGACCTAAGAGTTTAAAAGCAGATAAAACAGAAATTTTGAATGAAGATTTTAGTAAAAATGTTGCTAAAACAAATCAAAAAAATAAAAAACTTACAGGTAAACAAAAAAAATTAGATAAAAACAAAGATGGTACAATATCTGGCGCAGATTTTAAAATGATGGAATATGGTGGTAAAGTTCAAAAGATGAAATATGGTGGTGTTGCAAAAGGTGGTAAAATGGGATGCCGTGGTATGGGTGCTGCAATTAAAGGTGGCGGATTCTCTATTAGATAGGATTTGAAATGGCGATTGAAAATATAAATGGCATAGCAGATGCTGTCGCTCCAGAACTGGAAGCTAATTTAGTCAAACTGCCTCCAGAGGCTTTGGTAGAAGGTGTGACAGAATTAGAGGATGGATCAGCGATTGTTGGTGATATGGAGATGGAAACAGAAGCTCCCATAGCTATTCCGTTTGATGCAAACCTAGCAGAACACATTGATGAAGATGTATTATCAGAAATATCTAATGAAATTATAAGAAATATAGAAGAAGATATCAATTCAAGAAGTGATTGGGAAGAACAGTACAAAAGTGGATTAGAACTTCTTGGTATGAGTTACGAAGACAGATCAGAGCCTTTCGAGGGAGCGTCTGGTATAGTACATCCGTTATTAGCTGAATCTGTTACGCAGTTTCAAGCACAGGCGTATCGTGAAATGCTACCTGCTGGAGGACCTGTCAAGACATCAATTATTGGAGCAGAAACTCCAGAAGTAACAGCTCAAGCAGAGCGTGTTAAAAATTATATGAATTACCAAATAACTTACGAGATGGAAGAATATGATCCTGAATTAGATCAAATGTTGTTTTATCTTCCGATTGTAGGTTCAGCATTTAAAAAAGTTTACTTTGATCCTTCAATGCAAAGAGCTGTCAGTAAGTTTGTGCATTCTGAGGACTTAATTGTTCCTTACAGTGCAACAGACTTGGCAACAGCAACGAGAATAACTCACTGCATTCGCATGGATAAAAACGAAATTAAAAAACTACAATTATCAGGATTTTATAAAAATATAGACCTTCCTAGTTCTGGCGCTGACTCAGACACTATGAACGAAGTGAAGGATACAATTAACGAGATAGAGGGTATTGCAAGTAGCTCTTCACAGAATGAAGAGATAATGGTTTATGAAGTTCACACAGATTTAGATATTGAAGGATTTGAAGATATTGGAGCTGATGGTGAACCGACAGGATTGAAGATGCCCTATATCGTAACAATTATGGAGGACACTGGGGATGTCTTATCAATCAAACGGAATTTCAATGAAAGTGATCCGCTCCGTAGGAAAGTGCCTTATTTTGTGCATTATAAGTTTCTACCTGGTCTTGGGTTTTATGGTTTTGGTCTCACACATACTATAGGCGGTCTTTCCAGAGCTTCTACGTCCATTCTAAGGCAGCTAATAGATGCTGGCACACTATCTAACCTTCCAGCAGGTTTTAAAGCTAGAGGAGCTAGAATAAGGGATGACGAGACACCTCTTAATCCTGGTGAGTTTAGAGATGTAGATATGGTAGGTATGGATTTAAGGCAAGCTATTATGCCATTGCCATTCAAAGAACCATCACAAACATTATATTCTCTTATGGGAACATTAATAGATTCTGGCAGACGTTTTGCATCTATGGCTGACATGAAAGTTGGTGAGATGCAAGGCAACGCTCCTGTTGGCACAACTATGGCTATTATGGAGCGTGGCACGAAGGTTATGTCAGCTATTCATAAACGTCTTCATTACTCACAAAAGATAGAATTTAAATTGTTAGCTCGTGTGTTTTCTATGGGTGTTCCAATGTATCCATATCAAGTACCAGGAGCGCCACCAGAAATAAAACAAGCTGATTTTGATGATCGAATAGATATATTACCTGTTTCAGACCCTAATATATTTTCAATGTCACAACGTATCGCTTTGGCTCAAACACAATTGCAATTAGCACAAAGCAATCCAGAAATTCATGGGCAAAATGGTATGTATCAAGCCTATCGCAAGATGTACGAAGCGTTAGGTGTTACAAATATAGACCAAGTGTTGCAGCCTCCTCCACAACCGATGCCCATGAACCCAGCAAAAGAAAATCAAGAAGCATTGAGATTAGGTGTATTAACTGCATTCCCAGAACAAAATCATCAAGCACATATATCTGCTCATTTAGCAATGCTTTCTACTCCTGTGGCACAATCAAATGCTTCAATACTTATGACGTTGCAAGGTCATATATCCGAGCATATAGCAATGATGTCTGAAATGACTGCACAACAGGAAGTTATGGCATCAATACCACCAGAACAACAGATGATGATGCAACAAGATCCAAATATGCAAAAACAAATAACAGATCAAATTGCTTCAAGAGCAGCTGAAATTGCAGCTGAAGTACAAGAGCAATATGCACAAGCACTTACACCTCCGCCACAAGAAGACCCTCTTGTTACGTTAAGAAAACAAGAATTAGCTCTTCGTGGTTCTGAAATACAACAAAAAGCCGAACAATTTCAGAAAAAAACAGAGATGGAAATGCAAAAAGAGTCAAATGATACAATGATTGACAATAAACGTCTTCAGCAACAAGAAGAAATTGCTCAAGATAGAATACAAACTCAACGAGATATAGCAGCTATGAATGCTATGAAAGGAGGAAGAAGTGGTTAGTTCAGTTCGTGCAGGAATGATTGCACAAGAAAAAGAAAAAAAGAGACGCACAAGACTTGCTGAACAAGGTGTAGTAACTTCACCAGAAGTTGTTTTAAAAGCAGTAATAAAACAAAATCCTTTGAAAGTATTAGAGGTTATAGCAGATGTCGAGCCAAAAACGGAACAAAGTACAAAAAAAAATAAACCAAAGAAAACAAATAAAGCCAAAAAACAAACCAAAAATAATAACAAAGTTCTCAAAAATAGCTAGACCGCAAAGGTTTGAGGGCGTTTTTTAAATGGTTGTCGCAGAGATATTAACGGGAATTGCTTTAGTAAAAAAAAGCGTTGATTTCATAAAAGAAAATATATCCACAGTTCAAGACATACAAGGTATAGCTAAACAAATAGATGGCTTTTTTCTAGGCGAAGAGCAGATGAATAAAGGTCAAGGAAAAGGCATGTCTATCATGGAGCAATTTGGTTCAGTTGAATCTAGTGCTACAGATTACATAGATAGAAAACTTTTAGAAGAAAAACGACAAGAACTTAAACAACTTATTAATTTAAGGTTTGGGCCTCAAGCATGGGATCAGATTATTGCTGAAAGAGCTGACAGAATAGCAAAAGCTAAAGAAGCTCAAAGACAAGCCAGATTAAAAGCTAAAAAAGAACAAGAAGAAATATTAGAGGTTATTAAATGGGTAGCATATGGGTTTATCATTATTGGTTTAGTAATTGCCTTTGTAGTTGTTGGGGTAAAGGTATTCGCTAAAGATTACACATATGACCAAAAAGTCCGACAAGGCATTATAAACCCTCCCAAAATGACAACATGTCGCTTGAAAAAACAAAAAGTATTTAAAGATAAAATGGCTTGCATTTATGTTGGCGCTCAAAAGACATATGAGTTAGAGTTCACTGATATTCATGTAGGATGCCCACGCAACTATCAATGTGTTTTTAATCCTAATGGTCAAGAGCCATCTATAGATAAAGTAATGGAAAGTCTTAGGAGTATAGCTAAATGACAGCCTTTTTACTTGCTTGCACATTAAATGGTATTGTTAATGGTGGTATATATTTTAAGAATGTTAATGTGTGTATACATTACAAAGATGTATTAGATAACCAAACATTTATGAAAGGTGATGAGCCACAAACATATGAGTGTATATGTAAGCTCGTACCTTTTGTAGATACAGACAAAGTAAAGGTGTACTAATGGACAAAGATAAAAAAATAGTCAACCTAGATATAGGTCAAAATAGTTTTGAATTATCTTTAAGAATATTGGGCAACGAGTTTGTTGCCATAAAGATAGGTTCAACAAACTTTTCTGGTAAACTAATAGCAGGTGGAATTTTATTGTTATTCTTTACCTTAGTTTTATTAGAGGGTTTTGGTTTAAATGAGGTTTTAAAACAATGAGTGTAGAAACTTTTTTAAAATGGAAAATACTACCAAGATGTATGATGCTTGCTAGTACAGTCATGTCATGGAGATGTGCCGAATGGTTCATGGATTTAGATGCACCTACAGCAGCACAGTCAGCATTTGTATCTGTGGTCATGGGTGTAATGACAGGTGTTTTTGGTATATGGATGGGTCACGAACATAAAGGAGATAATAATGTTAACAGCATTGATAGGGCCAGTAAGTAATTTACTCGGTAAGTTCATAGAAGACAAAGACATGAAGAATAAGTTGGCACATGAGGTGGCAACTATGGCTGAGAATCATGCACAAGAACTAGCTAAGGGTCAGATTGAGATCAACAAGGCAGAGGCACAGCACAAGTCTATCTTTGTTGCAGGTTGGAGACCATTCATAGGTTGGACTTGTGGTGTAGCATTGTGTTGGCATTTTGTATTAGCACCTATAACTATATTCTTATGTGCATATATTGGAGTTACTATACCAGAATTACCTACATTTGACATGGGGTCATTGATGACAGTTTTGATGGGTATGCTCGGTTTAGGTGGTTTGAGAACATATGAAAAACAAAAAGGTTTAACAAAATGATGTGGCATTGGCTAACTTTAGCAAAATGTTTTAGTAAAATTGGTAATTATTTTTATTATAAACATGTAAAATGTTTAAAGGCATCACAAGGTAGAGGAAAATAAGTGTGGACGGAATTAAATTAGCAGAGTATTTATATAAGAACATACGTCAAAGAAAAGAGCAATTAACTCAATCTTTGGCTGATGGTTCGATAGACTCAATGGAAGACTATCGGTTCATAACAGGTCAAATACGAGGAATGACTTGGGTTGAAGAAGAATTAAAATCCTCGATGAAAGGTACAGACTTAGATGACTAAGAAACTGATCGTGCCAGAACGGTTTGTGGCACAAAAAAAAATCAATCCGACTCCTCCCTCTATAAGTAAAGCATTTGATGATAATGAAGATGCTAATCCAAACTCAAAAGATCCATCTAAATTAGGTAAATCAGCGTTAGATAGATTGCCACAGCCTACTGGATATAGAATGCTTGTTATTCCATATTATGTTCCAGAAAAGGTTAATGGGATTATAATACCTGATAAAACTAGAGATCGTGAGAGCTTTGCAAGTGTTGTAGCATACGTTGTAAAAGTAGGGCCTGACGCTTACAAAGATAAAGATAAATTCCCAAGTGGAGCGTGGTGTTCTGAGAAAGATTGGGTACTTATGGGTAGATATGCTGGAAATAAGTTTAAAGTAGACGGTTTAGAGCTAAGAATCATAAATGACGATAATATTATAGCATCTATACTTGACCCTAAAGATATTTCTTATATATAATGGAGAGCATAATGAATAACGAAACAGAAAAACAAGAAGAACAGGAAGAAAAGTTTGTCTATGAATTAGAAGACGAAACACCTGTTGTTGAAGAAAAAAATGAAATTTCAACAGAAAAAAAAGTTGAAGAAGACCGAACAATTGTTCGTGAAAAATCTGAAGATTCTGAAGAAATAGAAGCATATAGCGATAATGTTCAAAAAAGAATTAATCAATTAACAGCAAAACGTAAGCAAGCATTAGAGGAAGCAGAAGCAGCTTTTAATTTTGCTCAACAACAAAAAAATGAAAATGAAAAGTTAAAACAACAGCTTAATCAGTTAAATCAAGGTTATACTTCAGAATTTGGTAATAGAATTGAGTCACAAACTGCTCAAGCTAAAAAACTTTACAAGGAGGCTTTTGATGCTGGAGATGCTGAAAAAATGTCTGAAGCGAGTGACCTCATGGCTAAACTCGCTATTGAAAACGAAAGACTTAGAATCCAAAAAGCTCGTTCTGAGCAAGCGGGAGCAACTGGAAATAATGCGCAAAAGAGCGATGTTGAACAGAACACCTCGCAAGTCAGGCAGACCCCTCAAAAACAAGAATTAGATCCTAAATTACAAAAATGGTTAGATAACAATTCTTGGTTTGGAACTGATATGATTATGACAAGTGGAGCAAGAGCTATACACGAACAATTAGTTGGTCAAGAAGGATTTGATCCATCAACTGATGATTATTATTCAGAAGTTAGTAAACGTATGGCTATTGAATTTCCACACAAGTTTAAGGGAGGACAGAAAAACACCCAATCTGTAGCTCCTGCGTCCAGTGGACGGTCTCTAAAAAAGGGTGGTAAAAAAACTATTGAGCTAACACCTGGTCAGGTAGCCTTTGCTAAAAAAATGAGGATACCATTAGAAAAGTATGCACAGGAAGTAGCTAAAATAGAAAAATCAAAAGGAGTAGTTAATGGCTGATCGTACTAATCGAGAGTCGCAAACTCGTGAAAAAACTGCGAGAGTACAACAATGGAAGCCACCATCAACGCTTGATGCTCCAGAAGCTCCTGTGGGCTATAAACACAGATGGATAAGAGAACGAGTTATGGAATATGATGACAGATCAAATATTCATAAACGGCTTAGAGAAGGATATGAATTAGTTCGTGCTGAAGAATATCCCGACTTTGATGCACCTGTAATTGATGAAGGCAAAAATGCTGGAGTAATCGGTCAGGGTGGTCTTTTGTTAGCACGGATACCTGATGAACTTGTTGAGCAAAGAAATCAATATTTTCAAAGCAAAACAAATAATCAAATGGAGGCTATTGACAGAGATATGATGAAAGATTCAAATGCTGCAATGCCTATACTTAAACCTGAGAGACGTTCTCAAGTCGCCTTTGGTGGCAAAAAGTCCGTTGACTCATAATTTTAATTTTTAGGAGATAGAAATGGCAAATCAAGATGCTGCTTTCGGAATGCGTCCTGTTAAAAGAATAGGTGGAACACCCTATACTGGAGGACAAAGCCGATATAGAATCGCTGCCAATTATGGAACTTCTATATTCCAAGGTGACATGGTTATGCAAGTCACTGGTGGTGGTGTAGAAGTACATGCTGATGGCGGTACTGTTCCAATAGTTGGAGTGTTTAATGGTTGTAGATATACAGATCCTACAACTGGAAAAGAAACTTTTTCCAACTACTACCCTGCAAGTACAAATGCTGCTGACATTGAAGCCTTCATTATAGATGACCCAAGTGTTATCTTTGAAATTCAAGGTAATGCTGCATTTCCAGTTGCAGATTTATTAGGTAACTTTGACATTGTTTATACCACAGCAGGTTCAACTGTAACTGGTATTTCTGGTGCAGAGTTAGATGTAGCAACAGGTGCAACTACTGCTGGTTTACCTCTGAAAGCGATTGATATTTCGCAAGACCCAGAGAATAGCGATGTTTCATCAGATGCAACTAATGTCTATGTTGTGATTCAAAATCACATATTTGGACAGAAGTCTGCTGGATTAGCGTAAGGGAGATTAGATTATGGCTATATCAAGAGCGCAACTAGTTAAAGAACTAGAACCTGGTCTAAATGCCCTTTTTGGCATGGAATATGACCGTTACGACAACGAGCATGCAGAAATCTATGACACAGAATCTTCAGACAGAGCGTTTGAAGAAGAAGTGATGATCAGTGGTTTCGGCAATGCTGCAACTAAATCAGAGGGTGCTGGAGTTGCATTCGATAGTGCAAACGAAGTATATACATCAAGATATACAATGGAGACTGTTGCATTAGCTTTCGCATTAACTGAGGAAGCAATGGAAGACAATCTCTATGATCGTCTTGGTGCTAGATACACAAAGGCACTAGCAAGATCAATGGCACACACTAAGCAAGTAAAAGCTGCTTCAGTGCTAAACAATGCGTTTAGCTCTAGCTTTACTGGCGGTGATGGAAAAGAGCTTTGTGCTACAGACCATCCTCTAGGTGGTGGTGGAACATTTTCAAATGAGCCATCAAGTGCCGCTGACTTAAATGAAACATCATTAGAAAGTGCATTAATTGACATTTCTAATTTTGTTGACGAGAGAAACATGATTGTAGCTCTTCGTGGTATGAAATTAATCATTCCACCAGCACTACAGTTTGTTGCTGATCGTTTATTAGAGTCAACTCTAAGATCTGGAACTGCTGACAACGATGTAAATGCAATTAAGAATATGGGAATGTTACCAGAAGGTTACGTTATCAATCATTTCTTAACAGATACAGATGCGTTTTTCATCAAAACAGATGCTCCAAATGGTTTCAAATATTTTGAAAGAACACCATTAAGCACAAGCATGGAAGCAGACTTCGACACAGGAAATATGAGATATAAAGCAAGAGAAAGATATGCTTTTGGGTTCTCTGATCCTCGTTGTGTGTTTGGATCACCAGGCGCAGCTTAACGAACAATTGTTCGATTATTAAAAGGGTGGCTTGCGAGTCACCCTTTTTTTATGTATACTAAAATCACCTTGACGAACAATTAAGTTCGACAATAGCCACGACAAGGAGATTAACATGGCTAATACAACATTCTCAGGTCCTATTAGATCTGAAAGCACAATCAAAACTATTAGTAAAAACACAACAACTGGAACTATTACAGAAGTTATGACTATGGGTGATGCACCAGTAGCATTAGCAGACGAGGACAAAACACTCGATAATGCAACACACAGTGGAAGAACAATGGTTGTACCAGCTGTAGCAGCTAATAGAACAATCACACTTCCATCCCCAACAGCAGGAGCCACCTTTAAACTTATATATGGTGGCGCAGCTGAAGAAACAGAAAATTTAATAATTGATTCTGGTTCAGACACCAACTTCTTTATTGGTGGTGTGCAGCACTTAGACACTAATGCAGATAACGTATCAGTGTATGCAGATGGTAATTCAAACTCAAAATTAACACTTACTGATTTTGGTATTATGGAAATTAATATCATGGCTAAGGATTCAACAAATTGGTATATTTGGGGTAACGTAGTATCTGCGACAGCACCTGCTTTTGCTGATCAATAATAGGGGGTTATCATGGCAGTTAGGTCTGACGTAAAAGCCTTTAACCACGACCAAGGTGATGCCGCTGCGGTTGTAGGTCCTGCAAGGTCAAGAATAAGACAAGTTGTTATATTTGGTAATGCCGCTGGTGTGTTGACTATTAAAGATGGATCAGGTGGAGCAACTATATTGCTTCAAAGTTTTCCTACTGGACTTCATACCTTAAACATTCCAGATGCAGGTGTGCTAGCTGAAAATGGAGCGTATATACATGGCTTCACTGGCAGTGGTAATAAACTTACTTTGTTTTTATCATAATGGCTAGGGCAAAAGACAAACAACCTCCAAAGACTAAAAAGTATTTCCGCTCCACTAAAAGTGGTGCGGGAATGACTAAGGCTGGTGTTTCTCGATATAGAAGAGAAAACCCTGGAAGTAAATTAAAAACTGCCGTAACAGGTAAAGTAAAAGCAGGAAGTAAGGCGGCAAAAAGAAGAAAGTCTTATTGTGCTAGAAGTGCAGGACAGATGAAAAAGTTTCCTAAAGCAGCAAAAAACCCTAATAGCCGTTTAAGGCAAGCAAGAAGAAGGTGGAAATGTTAAATGAAAGCTGATGATGTTTTAAAATTATTAGAAAAACACGAAAGTGAATGTAATAGGCGATATGCAGAAATACAAGATAAACTTAAATCTTTAGATAGTAGGATATGGGGTATTTATGGTGTCATTATAGTTGTTGCAGTACTTGAAAAGGTATTTTAGATGGTTATGGGTAGATCGCAAATGAGTCAACAAATATCAAAGCCACCGAACAAAAAGAAAAAGAAAAAAAATGTAAAGGTAAAAAATAATGCCAAAAGACGCTTGTTACAGAAAAGTTAAAGCTCGCTACAGAGTTTTTCCATCAGCTTATGCTTCAGGAGCTATTGCAAAATGCAGAAAGGTTGGTGCGTCTAATTATGGTAACGCTAAGAAAAAAGCAGAAGGTGGTGTCGTAGAATTAAAAAATGGTGGTAATGTTACCAAGCAAAAACGTAAAAGACCTGCTAAAAATAAAAATATAGCTCGTGGTTGTGGTATCGTTATGGAAAATAGAAGAAAAATTACAAAGTATAGATAATGGCTGTTAGAAAAACAAAATCTGGATTAGCTCTTAAAAGATGGTTTAAAGAAGATTGGAAAGACGTTAAAACGGGCAAGGCATGTGGTCGTAAAAAAGGAGAAAAACGAGGCACTCCTTATTGTAGACCAAGTAAACGAATATCTTCAAAAACTCCTAAAACTAGATCAGAGATGACAGCAGCAGAAAAAAGAAGTAGAATAAATCAAAAGAATAAATTAGGGCAACCCGCAGGTAAACCAAGAAGAGTTAAATCTCTTAGGAGAAAAAAGAAATGACAACATCTAATTCAACAGACTTTGAACTTGACGTAGTTGAATACATAGAAGAAGCATTTGAAAGATGTGGTTTAGAAGTTCGCACTGGATATGATCTTCAAACAGCAAAAAGATCTTTGAATTTAATGTTAGCGGAATGGGCTAATAGAGGTTTAAATCAATGGACAATAGAACAAAGAACACAAGCGCTAACAGCAAGTGATGCAGATTATTCATTAGGATCTGACGTAATTGATATATTGTCTGCTGTTGTTAGAAGAAGTGGCACAGATTTTAGCATGAGCAGAGTTAGTAGAGATACTTATTTAGCTATACCAACAAAAACAACCACTGGTAGACCAACTCAATTTTTTCTTGATAGACAAATAACTCCTAATTTAAAAATTTGGCCCAGTCCTGAAAACAGTACAGATGTTATAGTTTATGATGCTTTGACTAGAATGCAAGATGCTGATAGTCAAGTGAACACAATGGAAATACCATTTAGATTTTACCCATGCTTAACTGCTGGATTAGCATATTATATATCAATGAAAAAAGCTCCTGACAGAATACAATTATTAAAAACAGTTTATGAAGAAGAATTTGAAAGAGCTATGGGTGAAGATAGAGATAGATCAAGTTTTACAGTAACACCGCAACTTAATTATTATAAGGTGGGATAATGGGAGCTTTTGCGTCTGGTAAACATGCTTTTGGAGTATCAGATCGTTCTGGATTTAGATATAGAATTAAAGATATGCGCAAAGAATGGAATGGTTCATTTGTTGGCAAAGATGAATATGAAGAAAAACATCCTCAACTTACACCTCCAAGAATACCAACTGATCCAGAAGCTCTAAGAAACGCAAGACCAGACAGAACAGAAACTGCTGTTCCTAACATATTACCTTTAAATGCTTTTACTATTACAATATCTTCAACAACAATAAGCGTTAACGAACCTAATCATGGAAGGTCATCAAGTGACACTGTTAGGTTTAGAAATGTGTCCTCTATAGGTAACATTTCTAGCACAACTCTAAATTCTGAAAGTGGCTTTACGATAACAAAAACAGATGATAATAATTATACATTTGATAGTGGTTCTACTTCAACCATAACACAAAAGGGAGGTGGTGGCATTGCTTCAGCAGGCCCTGTCACTATAACAAATTAATGAGTTTTACATTAGCAACATTAAAAACAGCTATACAAGATTATACAGATAATGATGAAACTGTTTTTGTAAACAATTTAAATAATTTTATTAAAGCAGCAGAAGAAAAAATATTTAAATCTGTAGATTTAGATTACTTTAGAAAAAACGTAACATCTGCTGTTTCTTTAAATGATAAATTTTTAAGTCTACCATCAGATTATCTTTCTTCATTTTCTCTTCAAATAACTACAGCAGGTAGTGAAGAATTTTTGCTTCATAAAGATGTTAATTTTTTACAAGAGGCTTACAATGGTTCTTCTTCTACAGGAAAGCCAAGGTATTATGCACAGTTTGATATTTCTAATTTTATTGTAGCACCAACTCCTGATGCAAACTACACTGTTGAGTTACATTATTATTACAGACCAGATAGTTTGACCGCAGGAGCTGATGGTGGCACAACTTGGATTAGTACAAATGCACCTTTTGCATTGCTTTATGGTTCTTTAATAGAGGCATACAACTTTATGAAAGGTGAGCCAGATGTTCAAGCTCAATATGAAAAAAATTACATTTTTTATATAGAAAGATTAAAAGACTTTGGAGAAGCAAGAGAAAACACAGATGGCTATAGAATGGGTCTACCTTCTAGACCAAGAACATAGGAGTTAAAAATGGCAACATCAAATGCAGCAACCAATTATTTAGAGAGAAGGATATTACATTATATATTCAAAAATAACTCTCTTAGCTTTTCTAGTCCAGGAGACAGTATTTATGTAGGACTAGCAACAGCCGTATCTGCCGCAGAAACAGGTTCTTTAACAGAAGCGACATTTACAAACTATGCAAGACAACAAGTAACAGCTGCAAACTGGACTACAATAGGTGATGATTCAACAGACACCCAAACTGCCACTAACTCTGCTAGTATTGAATACCCAGCATCTGGTGGCACAACAGAAACAATAACACATGTATTTGTAGCAGATGCTTTAACAAGTGGTAATATTTTATTTGTAGGTGCATTAGATGTTAATAAAGTAATAGCTGATGGTGATATATTTAGAATTAATGCAGGGAATCTGACAATAGAGTTGAAGTAATGGCACTAGTAATATCAGATAGAGTAAAAGAAACAACCACTACCAGTGGAACGGGTACCTATACCCTAGGTGGAGCCGTTACTGGTTTTGAGACTTTTACTGCCAATCTTAGTGATGGAGATACAACATATTATGCTTGTACCGACAACACAGATTTTGAGGTTGGTCTTGGTACTTTTACTGCTTCTGGTACCACATTAGCAAGAACAACAATACTAGCCAGTTCTAATTCTGGTAGTGCTGTGAATTGGGCGGCAGGTACAAGAACAGTTTTCTGCACATTACCAGCTGCGAAGGCAGTGTTTTTAGATGCAAGTAACGTAACAAATATCAGTAATTTAAAACTAGCTAGTGGTGCAACAGTTACAGCTATTCTTGATGAAGATGGATTATCTTCTGACAGTGCAACATCTTTAGCAACACAACAATCTATTAAAGCGTATGTAGATGCTCAAGTAACTGCACAAGACCTAGACTTTCAAGGTGATACAGGTGGTGCATTAAGTATAGATTTAGATAGTGAAACTTTAGATATTGCAGGTGGCACGGGTATTGATACAAGTGGTTCTTCTAATACACTTACTGTAGCTATTGATAGCACTGTAGCAACTTTATCTGGCACACAAACTTTAACAAATAAAAGCATTGATGCAAGTCAACTTACAGGAACAGTTGCTAATGCAAGATTAGATGCACAACTACAAGATGTTGCAGGACTTGCCGTAACTGATGGAAACTTTATTGTAGGTGACGGAAATAATTTTGTAGCAGAATCTGGAGCTACTGCCAGAACATCACTTGGTCTTGGTACAGCCGCCTTAACAAATACTGGTATATCAAGTGGTAATACTTTGGTAGCAGATTCTACTGTAGCAGATGATGATTTTTTAAGAATAAATGGCACAAGTGTAGAGGGTCGCAGTGCTAGTGAGGTATTGAATGATATAGGTGCAACAACATTAACAGAAGCATCTGATGAAGCAACTGCCCTTGCGATTGCTCTCGGATAGGAGATAAAGAATGGCAAATACATTTAAATTAGTAAACAATGCAGTGATGTCTACAACTGCTAATCAGACAGATGCTTTGTATACAGTTCCTAGTTCGACAACCACTATAATATTAGGATTGACTCTTTGTAATGTTCATACGGCTCAAGTATCGGCTACCGTTGAAATTGAAGATACAAGTGCAAGTGTTACATCAACTGTGATTAAAGATGCTCCTATTCCAGTTGGTGGTAGTTTAGAGATTATGTCTGGTAATAAAATAGTTGTAGAGACAACAGACGTAGTAAAAGTTTCTTCTTCTATAGCTGATAAGATTAGTGCTACTATGAGTATAATGGAGATAACATAATATGCCATATATAGGTAAGAAACCTGCTGATATAATTGCAACTGTTATTGACACAACTACAGGTACGTTTAGTGGTGAGGTTGATGCTGGTTCTCTTGATGTTAGTGGAAACGCTGACATAGATGGAACAACCAATCTTGATAACACTGATATAGACGGCACACTCAACGTACAAGGTGAGACAACATTACAAACTCACCTTAACATGGGTGACAATGATATCATTAAGTTAGGTGACAGTGCTGACTTACAGATTTATCACAATGCTACAAATAGCTATGTACGAGACGTTGGTACAGGGAAGCTACATATAACAAGTGATGGCACTGGTGTAAGTATTGATAAAGGAACATCAGAGTTGATGGCTACTTTTGATATTGATGGTGCAGTAACACTTTACCACGATGCTAGTCCTAAACTAGCTACTACCTCAACAGGCATTGACGTAACAGGCACGGCAGTTACAGACGGACTTACAGTAGCTGGTAATGTCAGCATAGACGGCGGTACTATTAAGTTGGATGGCAATTATCCAGTTGGTACGAATAATGTGGCATTGGGTGATGCAGCACTTGATGCACTTACATCGGGTAACTACAACACGGCTGTAGGACACGCATCTTTAACCACTAATACTTCGGGCAATTTTAATACAGGGTTTGGAAGAGACACTCTTGGGTTAAACAGCACGGGTTCTAACAATAGTGCATTAGGGCAAGGTGCTTTATATAATAACACAGCATCAAACAACACGGCAGTGGGTTATAATTCACTATTTGCAAATACTACAGGAATTAGAAACGTAGCTGTAGGAATGAATGCTCTTGATGCTAACACTACATCTAATGACAGTGTAGCAGTTGGTTGGGGTTCACTGACTGCTAATACAGCTGCTGAAAATACTGCTGTAGGAACAACATCATTAGAAAGCAATACCACTGGTATAGAACTAGTTGCTGTAGGCTATAATGCTTTATCAGCAAATACTACAGGTAATTATAACACTGCTGTTGGTCATACTGCACTTCTTGTGAATACTACAGGTACTCATAATACTGCCGTTGGTAGAGATGCTTTAGACGCTAACACTACAGGAAGTTATAACACTGCTGTCGGCTTTGATGCCTTAGACCAAAATACCACAGCAACTTACAACACAGCAGTTGGATATCAAGCAATAAAAAACAACACTACTGGTCAATACAATGTGGCTTTCGGTGGTGATGCTTTAATCTCAAATACCACAGCATCAAATAATACAGCTATGGGAACGGCTTCACTTTACAGTAATACTACAGGTGCAAACAATACTGCATTGGGTATGAACTCATTACGTTCAAACACTACAGGCAACAGAACTGTAGCTATAGGATATTCTGCATTATACACACAAAACTTTACTGGTGGACAAACAACCTACAATACAGCAGTTGGTTTTGAGTCTATGTATAATCTTACTACAGGTACAAGCAATACTGCTTTGGGCTATCAAGCAGGAAATGGAATTACGACTGGAGCAAGTAATGTAGCTATTGGGCAAAATACATTAAACAGTACCTCCACAGCATCAAACAATACAGCAGTTGGTAAAAATGCTTTATTATCAAATACAGGTAATAATAATACAGCCGTTGGGTCTGTGTCTTTAGATGCAAATACAAGTGGTACGAACAACACAGCAGTTGGTTTACATTCATTAGGTGCAAATACAACTGGTGGGTTTAATATATCAGTAGGTTCGCAGTCTTTGTTTTCAAACACCACAGCATCAAACAACACTGCTATTGGGTATCAGTCTTTATATGGAAACACAACTGGTGCTAGTAATGTAGCATTAGGTCATCAAGCATTAGCAAACAACACCACAGCATCTAGCAACATAGCAATAGGTCTTCAGGCACTATATGACAATACCACTGGAGCTAATAACGTAGCCATCGGGCAAACTGCTCTAACAAATTGTACTACTGGTTCTGACAATACTGGTATTGGGCATCAATCTTTAAATGCCTTAACTACAGCTACTGATTGTACAGCACTTGGTTACAATGCAGGATTAACCATAACAACTGGAATTTCTAATACATTAGTGGGTCACGGAGCAGGTCAAGATATAACAGATGGCTCTTATAATACTTGTCTTGGTTTTCAAACTATGACACATGACAGAAATACTAATGGTAATAGAAATACTGTTATTGGTTCTTTTGCTGATACATCATCTACAACTAGTAGTGACCAAATAGTTATGGGTTATAATGTTATTGGAACTGGAGATTCCAACTTTACATTTGGTAAAGATGGAACAGATTCTAATATAGCATTTGGTGGCACTTCTATTACAGCACCATCAGATGAAAGATATAAAGAAGAAATAACTACATCAACAGCAGGTTTATCTTTTATAAATGATTTAAGACCAGTTACATTTAAATGGAAAAAAGAAAAAGATGTTCCATCTAACCATAGAGCATATGTTGCTAATTCTGATGAAAGAGTTATGGGTAGAGGTGATAAAGTACAACACGGCTTTATTGCACAAGAAGTTAAATCTGTAATAGATAACCATTCTGAAATACAAAATGGTTTTGAAATGTGGTCAGAAGATGAGTCAGATGGAAGACAAAGATTAGCACCATCAGAACTTATACCTATGTTAACAAAAGCAATACAAGAACTGTCAGCAAAGAATGACGCACTTGAAGCACGACTAAGTGCATTAGAAAATGGCTAATAACTTAAAAGGAGAATAAAATGCCAGACATAGAAAAAACAGCAGAAGAAATAGCACAAGACTACACAGCTATGGGTCACTCAGTAGACCTTATCAATGCAATCATTGCAGGTACAGAAATGGCAGATGATACAGCTGAAGAAAAGCAAGACTGTGTTGATAGGAACGTAGCACACTTAGAAATTATGGTGGCTAAGGACTATTGGACAGATGAAGATATGACAGCGGTTAATGCTGCAATCACAGCAGGTCAAGGGTATACTGCTTAGGAGCAATACATGACAAGAGCAAAAGATGTATCTAAGATAACCACTGATGCAAACTTCAGTGGTACTCTTGATGTAACGGGTGCAACAACGTTATCAAATAACCTGTCAGTAGATGGTGGTACTATTAAACTAGATGGCAACTATCCTACTGGTACACAGAACACTGCGTTGGGTAATGGTGCATTATCAAGTGGTTCACTTTCTGGTGGGTTTAATGTAGCTATTGGAAATAATGCACTTTCATCTAATACGTCTGGGGTTACAAATATAGGAATTGGTGCAGGTTCTCTTTCCAGCAACACAACAGCTTCTCGCAACATAGGCATAGGCGAAGGTGCTTTAGCACTTACCGAGACTGGCGGCTCAAACGTAGGCATTGGTGATGATGTTATGTATAACAACACAACTGGTGTTAATAATGTGGCTATTGGTGATAGTGCATTAGAAAAAAACACCACAGCATCTAACAACGTAGCAGTGGGGTATCTGGCTTTATTTGACAACACCACAGGTTCACCACTTACAGCCGTTGGCTATCTTGCATTGGCAAACAACACAACTGGCGTACACAATACTGCTTTTGGTACAGAGGCACTTCTAACAGCAACGACAGGTCAACAGAACACTGCGGTTGGTAGTCATGTCATGCAACTTACAACAACAGGTTCATACAACACTGCCGTTGGTCGTGAGGCTTTGCACTCCAACACCACAGCAAATGAAAACACAGCCGTTGGCTATCAGTCTGCATATAGTAATACTACAGGTATCCGAAATGTATCGCTTGGAAAGGGTGCTGGATACAATACTACAACTTCCAATGATAATACTAGTGTAGGCACAGTAGCTCTATTTTCAAATACAACAGGTGCTGGAAATACGGCATTGGGTGCATTTTCATTGTACAACAACACCACAGCAACTGGAAACGTTGCTGTTGGATATCAATCATTACAAGATAACACTACTGGTTCTACCTTGACTGCTGTTGGATATAATGCACTTGCTGATAATACTACTGGAACTAATAGTACAGCTTTAGGTTATTTCGCTTTAAGGGCAAATACAACTGGAACTGATAATACTGGAATAGGTAAACAAGCATTAAGATATAATACTGGTTCATCTAATACTTCTGTAGGTTCTGAAGCACTTTTAAACAACACCACAGCAGACAACAACACCGCAGTTGGTTATCAGGCAGGTTATAGTAATACTACAGCATCTTTTAATACTTTTATTGGTAGATTGTCTGGTTATACTAACACAACAGGAAGTCAGTTAGTTTCTGTTGGTACTAATGCTTTACGTCTTAATACTACAGGTGAGTTTAACACTGCGATTGGTAAATCTGCACTAGAAAACAACACCACAGCATCTAACAATACAGCAGTGGGATATCAATCAACAGCTTCAAACACAACAGGTACACTTAATTCTGCCTTTGGTTGGAACTCTTTTGGTTCTAATACTACAGGTAGCAATAATGTTGCTATTGGTTCTCACGCATTGGCTTTTAATAGCACAGCATCCAACAACACAGCAGTTGGGTATCAGTCGCTTTATGCAAATACCACTGGCACTGGAAACACTGGCATTGGTTATCAGTCTGCTTTTTCCACGACAACTAGCACAGAAAATACAGCACTTGGGCATCAGTCTTTAAGAGAAAACACAACAGGTTCTAAAAATGTAGCCATTGGATATGAAACTTTAGAAGCAAACACCACAGCAGTTAACAATACGGCAGTGGGGTATCAAGCAAGTTATTCACAGACAGTAGCAGGATGGAACACTAGTGTAGGATATCAAGCAGGTTATAGTTATGCTTCTGGAGCAGGTAATGGCTTTAATACAATGATTGGATTGCAGTCAGGATACAGTAATACTGGCTATCAAAATACATTTGTGGGTCATCAATCTGGCTATTATGTAACAAGTGGAGCTAAAAACGTTATTTTAGGTGGCTACAACGGCAATGCAGGTGGCTTAGACATAAGAACATCAGACAATCAAATTGTGTTATCAGATGGTGATGGTAATCCGAGATTAAGAATTGATAGCTCTGCAAGAATACAAACATCACAGGCTTATGGAAATAATTCTGATGGCACATTTAATATAACAGAAAATCTTGGTGCAAGAGCCTGTATAAGTTTGAGAAGCAATGCTTCTAATAACAGTGGTAATTTTGTTTTATTTACTTCTGACAATGGAAGTAATGCAGGTGAGATATCACATACTGGCGCAACGTCTATTAGTTATGCTGCAACTTCAGATTATCGTTTAAAGAATAATGTTACTTATACTTTTGATGCAACAACAAGACTAAAACAACTTAAACCTGCAAGATTTAGTTGGACACATGATACTACAAATACACTTATTGATGGATTTTTAGCACATGAAGTACAGTCAGTTGTACCAGAAGCAGTTAATAGAGCTAAAGATGCAGTAAAAGTATGGAAAGATGGTGAAGAATTACCAGATGGTGTTTCTGTTGGTGATAATAAATTAGATGAAGATGGGAACACAATCCCAGATTATCAAACTATGGATATGAGCAAGATGATACCATTACTTGTAAAAACTATTCAAGAATTAGAAGCTAGAATAGTAGCATTGGAGAACGTATAATGGCATACATAGGAGTATCTCCTTCCAACGGAGTTAGACAAAAACATACCTATACTGCTACTGCTTCACAGACAACGTTCAGTGGAGCGGGGGCCGAGGGCGTTTCTTTAAGCTACAGAGATAGCAACTACGTTGATGTGTATGTTAATGGTGTAAAGCTAGGTGATGCAGATTACACTGCCACTAGTGGTACATCTATTGTTTTTGATCCAGGGTTGTCCGTTAATGATATTGTTGAGATTATTGTTTACGATGTATTCTCTGTAGCTGATACAGTAAGCAAGGCAGATGGTGGCGTGTTTGATGGTAACGTCACAATGGCAGGTAATTTAAGTGTTTCTGGTAACTTAGATGTTACTGGCTCATTAGATATGAGTGATGCCAACTTAACTAATGTTGGAAGCATTCAATTAGATTCAATATCTGGTGATGCAGATACAAACACATCGATTACATTTTCTGGTTCAGACGTTATCACAGTTGCTACTGGTGGATCAACGGCTTTTACAGTTGATGCTTCTCAAGATGTAAACTTATCAGGAAGTCTAACTTTTGCAGACAATGAGAAAGCCATATTTGGTGCAGGGTCTGACTTGCAAATTTATCACGATGGTAGTAATAGCTATGTAAAAGACAATGGTGATGGTGACCTATATTTACAAGGAACAGCAAATGTTCGTATCACAAATACAAGTGGTCAAAAAATGTTTCTTGGTCAAGATGGTGGTGAAGCACAACTTTATTATAGTGGGGTTGAAAAACTAGCCACCACCAACACAGGCATTGACGTAACAG
>Ga0255758_10000255_pt1 | contig 58940 bp, 67 predicted proteins | sample 011ome_24_FD_179958 | JGI IMG/M metagenome (GOLD analysis project Ga0255758, IMG submission 179958) | Coastal salt marsh microbial communities from the Groves Creek Marsh, Skidaway Island, Georgia - 011513CT metaG (version 2) | ecosystem: Environmental > Aquatic > Marine > Intertidal zone >... | reverse complement strand
GTTCGGAAAGGATAACCGCTGAAAGCATATAAGCGGGAAGCCTCTCCCAAGATTAAATCTCCCAGAGACTTTATGTCTCCTAAAGAGTCGTCATAGACTATGACGTTGATAGGCAAGATGTGTAAGCACTGTGAAGTGTTGAGCTAACTTGTACTAATAACTCGTGAGGCTTGATCATGTAACCTTAAGAAAGGTTTATGATTTGAGAAACATTGTAGTGAAATATAAAAATTAAAAATTACATACCAGTTTGCCTGATGACAATAGCAACTTGGTACCACCTGATCCCATCTCGAACTCAGAAGTGAAACGAGTTAACGCCAATGGTAGTGCAGGGTCTCCCTGTGTGAGAGTAGGAAATCGTCAGGCTTTTTAACATTAAAGGCTCTCACTTGTGAGGGCCTTTTTTTTATGTTTTTTTCTGTGATAATGTTTATATGATTATTGGTTTAACTGGTGGAATTGGATCTGGCAAATCTGTTGTAGCAAATATTTTTAATACTATCGGCATAAATACAATCGATGCAGATAGTCTAGCTAAAAATGCTTTGAATCTTGATTCTCCTGGTTATAAACAATTTATAAATACTTTTGGTCATGATTATATTGGTCTAGATAAAAAAATTAATAATAGTAAATTAAGACAAGAAATATTTATTAACAATGATTTGAAAACTTCTTTAGAAAAAATAATACATCCTATTGTAAGGAATAATATTGCTGAGTTAATTAGTTTATCAAATTCTCCATATCATATTGTTGAAGTACCTCTTATTTACGAAACCAATAGTTCTAAAAACTACGACAGAGTTCTTGTTGTTGATTGTGATGAAGATCTTCAAATCAAAAGAGCTACAAAAAGAGATTCTTCAAATGAGAATGAAATAAAAAACATAATGCAAAATCAAGCAACCCGCAGTCAAAGGTTAAGTATTGCAGATGATATAATTGATAATACTCAGAGCATAGAATCCTTACAAATCGCCGTCACTGAAATGCATAACTTTTATCTTAGTTTATTAAAGGAGTCATCATGAGCAAATGCCCAAGGTGTGAAAAACAAACAACAAATTCTAAAGAAAACTTGTACAGACCTTTTTGCTCAGAAGTATGCAAATTAATTGACTTTGGAGAGTGGGCTAATGAAGATAATAAAATTTCAAGACCAGCGATTTCTGAAGATTTTTACGAAGATTAAGACTTAAACAATATTCCACTTACCGCTTTCGATTAGCGGTTTTGCTTTTTTGTATTTCACTTCTTTAGTTTCTGTGCCATTAGTAATCTTTACAAAATCATTTCTTCCAATTTTTGGCTCATTTCTTTTTACTGAAGCAATATTTTTCTCATTTGAGTTAGGTTTTTCTCCGACCATTGGAGAAGCTTGCTCTTTATTTAAAACCATTTCCTGGTCTTTATTTTTCTTCTCATTATTGACAAGATTTAATTCTTCTTCTGATGAAATTTTTAATGAAAAAAGCACTCTGACAGTCTCAAAGTCAATCTCATCAAGCATGCTTTCAAACATTTTGTATGCTTCTGCCTTAAATTCGTTCTTAGGATTTTTTTGAGCATATGCTCTAAGCCCAACACTTCCTCTAAGATGATCAATTTCAGCAAGATGCTCTTTCCAATGGACATCAAGTACCTGTAACATAATCTGTCTCTCAAGGTCTTTTAAGTTTTCTCCAAGAGGGGCATATTTTTCCCTGTAATGACTTTTAGCAAATTCAACTATTATTTTTGATATAGACTCAGGAAGCAGAGATTTATCGGATTTGGCTTTTTTGGAAATATTAATATTAATACCAAAAGTTTCTTCAAGATATTCATCCAATTCATCAAGTTTCCATTGTGATTCTATGGATTCTTTGGGTATATATTGAAATGAGATAGAAGAAAATTGCTGCTCAATTAAGATTTGTATTGTTTCATTTATGGAGCTTTCTTCTAATAACTGATTTCTTAAAGAATAAGTGGCCTTTCTTTGATCATTCGAAACATCATCATATTCAAGAAGATTTTTTCTTGCATCAAAATTTCTAGCCTCTATTCTGCGTTGAGAGTTTTCAATACTTCTTGAAAGCATTCCATGTTCGATTGGCTCATCCCCCATTCCCATTCTTTCAAATAGGTTTTTTCTAGATTCAGTTATAAATAATCTTAAGAGATCATCACTCATTGATAAAAAGAACCTTGAATATCCTGGGTCGCCTTGTCTGCCCGATCTTCCACGTAATTGGTTATCAATACGCCTTGACTCATGTCTTTCTGTTCCTAGAATATGCAAACCCCCAGCATCAAGCACTGTTTTATTATTATTTTCCCATTCTTCAATAGTTTGATCTTCTTTTTTTCCTCCAAGAACAATATCAGTTCCTCTTCCGGCCATGTTTGTTGCAATCGTTACCATTCCTGGCTTTCCTGCATTTGCAATAATTTCTGCTTCTTTTTCATGATGCTTAGCATTTAGAACTTGGTGGGGAATTGAAGCTTTTTTTAAGTATTCTGAGACCTGTTCAGATGATTCAACAGAAACAGTGCCAACTAATACAGGTGCATTCTTTTCTCTAATGGTAAGAATTTCTTTTACCAATGCTTTGAGTTTTGCATTCTTATTTTGAAACACTAGATCATTCATATCTTTCCTAGCCATAGGAACATTAGTAGGAATAATCACTACATCAAGATTATAAATCTCCCTAAATTCAGGAGCCTCAGTATCAGCAGTTCCAGTCATACCGGAAAGAGTTGAGAATAATCTAAAGAAATTTTGAAAAGTGGTTGAGGCTAGTGTTTGCGACTCTCTTTGGATAGTTACATTTTCTTTACACTCCAGAGCTTGATGAACACCTTCACTTATCCTTCTTCCTGGCATTGTTCTGCCAGTATGTTCATCAATAAGAAGAACTTCATTATTTCTAACTAAATAATGGACATTTTTTTGAAATAAAAAATTAGCTTTAAGACTTGCTTGAACAAACCGCATTATTTTTAAATTAGATACTGAATAAAGACCATCACCTTCACCAATAATATTAGCTTCTTCTAGTAGCTCTTCAACTTTTAAATATCCATCATCTGTTAAATCAATTGTTCTATTCTTTTCATCAATTAGGTAATGTCCTCTTTCTTCATCAAGTAAAGGCTCTTCTTCTGTTCCCTCTCTTATTTGTTTTGTAAGTCTTGGAATAAATTTCTTAATTTGTTTATACATCTCAGAACTCTCTGCTGATGGCCCTGAAATAATCAAAGGAGTTCTTGCTTCATCAATTAAGATTGAGTCAACTTCATCAACTATGGCAAAATCAAGCGAGCATTGAACCCTGTCTTCTACTCTATGCGCCATATTATCTCTGAGATAGTCAAAACCTAACTCATTGTTTGTTGCATAAATAATATCTGCTTTATAAGCTTCTTTTTTCTCCTCAATATTTTGATTAGAATAAACAACACCAACCTTCAAACCTAGATATTCATATACAGGCCTCATCCACTCGGCATCTCTTTTTGCTAAATAGTCATTTACTGTTACCAATATTGTTTTATTTCCTATTGATGCATTAAGGAAGCCGGGAAGAGTTGCTACAAGCGTCTTGCCTTCACCTGTTTTCATTTCAGCTATATTTCCCTGAGCTAGGGCCATACCTCCAAGAAGCTGAGAGTCAAAATGCCTCAAGCCTAAAGTTCTTTTACTTGCCTCGCGCGTAGCAGCAAAAGCTAAAGGTAAAATTGAATCTATTTGCTCATTATTATCTTTATAAGTCCTATGCAATTCATCCTTTAAATTATGAAAATATGACTCAGGATTGTTCTGGATCTCAGACTCTAGGCTATTAATTTTATTAACTGACACCATCATCTTTTTGATGACTCTGTCATTGCTTGAGCTAAATAATTTTGTTAGCGACTTAAACATCAATCTTGGATCCTAGATATCTCCAAAAGGAGGCCTAGAATACGAAATAGGAGCATTATCAGAATTTTCAAACTCTACTATTTCATATGCATCATCAGAGGCAATAATCTTTTTTAGCAATTCATTATTAAGCGCATGGCCCGATTTGAAACCTGAAAACTGTCCTATTAAATTATGTCCAAGCAAATATAGATCTCCAATTGCATCTAGCATTTTATGCTTGACTATTTCATCTTCAAATCTTAAACCTTCTTCATTTAAGATATCTTCATCTCCAAAAGCTATAGCATTGGATACACTTGCTCCTAAAGCTAAATTTTTCGACTTTAGTAATTCAAGATCATTCATAGAGCCAAATGTTCTAGCTCTGCAAACTTCTTTTACAAAAGAGGTAGATGAAAAATCAATTATTGATTCAGATGGAAGCTTTTTATGAACCGGATGATCAAACTCCACTTTAAAAGCAACTTTAAATCCATCATAGGGTTTGATCGTTGCAAAAGCATCATCCCTAGTCACAGTCACTTCTTTTGTAACTTTAATGAATTTTTTTAATGAGTTCTGTTCTTGTAAGCCAGCAGACTGAATTAAAAAAACAAATGGGCTTGAGCTACCATCCATGATAGGGACTTCAGGACCATCAACTTTAATAATACAGTTATCAATACCCAAGCCCGCTATTGCAGACAGTAAATGCTCTATCGTAGATATCTTTATATCATCTTTTATTAATGCAGTTGAAAGGCTAGTATCTCCCACATTCTCTACTCTAGCGGGTATTTTGATATCTTCATCTACATCAGATCTAATAAAATGAATTCCAGTATTTGGTCCTGATGGAATTAACTCCATATTAACTACTTTTCCAGTATGAAGGCCAATACCTTTTGCTTTAATAGCGTTTCTTAATGTTCGTTGGTTTAGCATGTTAGAAGTCTAATAGAAAATAATATCATATCAAGTTAAACCTTTATTTCTTTGCCTTGCTGCCTCAGATAATATTATTCCGGTAGCAACAGATACATTAAGGCTTTTAAAAAGTTTGTTGGTGGATAAATTTATAATGTTGTCGCAGTTTTCCAAAGTTTTTTTTCTTACTCCATGCTCTTCTGATCCCATCACAAGAGCAGAAGGCTGTTTAAAATCGTAACTTGTATAGCTTTCAGATGCATGCTCGCTTAAACCATTAATAATGATATTGGATTGAGTTAAAAATTTAAAACAATTCACAAGATTGGTTACATTAAATATTTTAGTATATTCAAATCCACCTGCTGCAACTTTATGCGCTATTGCGTTTATTGGAGCGCATTGATGCTTATTGATGATGACTGCATCAACTTGGGTTACTGCAGCAGACCTGACACAAGCCCCCAAATTTCTTGGGTCTATAACATTATCTAATATTAATATTAGTGGACTGCCTTTAAAGTTATTAATAAAGTCTTTTAAATCTTTCAAATTAAGTTCAGGACTATTTATAAGGATAGCTTTTGGCTCTTGTTTTAATTTATTTGAGCTTTCATATGAAATACCTGTCTCATCAAGAAGAAGTTTTAACTGAGTCAATCTTTTATCATTTCTGTTAGCTGGCAATAAAACTTTTTTAATTTGCTCAGGATTATTTTCTAAAATACTTTCAATGCTATGGAAGCCAACCCTTGTATTTTTTTCTTGAATGCCCATCTTGAATCTTAAGCTACTTTGGGACTAAGGTTATCTTTCTTTCTTCAGGACTCACATTAGCTATTGTAACTAAAATCTTTTGTCCTAACTTATATTGCCTTCCATTTTTTTTACCCCTTAATACATTTACCTCCCTGTCGAAGTAATACCTATCACCGGGTAAATCAGAGACATGAAGCAAGCCTGAAACAAAAAAGTCATCAATCTCGCAAAACAGCCCAAAGTCTGTAACCCCTGTAACAGCTGAGTGATATTCATTTCCTATAAATTGTTTCAAGAAGTAACATATCATTTGTTGAGTAACTTGCCTGGATGATCTCTCAGCGATTCTTTCAGCTTCTGACAGCTCGTTACAAATTTCCTCCATCTCGTCTTTGTTAAACTCGCTCTTATTTCCATGAATGACATCTTTGATTAGGCGATGCACCATCAAATCAGGGTATCTTCTAATTGGAGATGTAAAGTGAGAGTACCTATCAAGCTGAAGCCCAAAGTGGCCTTTTTCAAGAGTAGAGTATTCAGCTCTTTTTAAACTTTGTAGCACAATGGTTTGAAGGGATTTGTTTAAATCTTTTGATCTCGCAAATTGAAGACATTGCTCCAATACATCTAATGAGTTATTACCAAATTTTTTAGAAAACCCTTTAATGGAGAAGAAATTTTTTAAACTATCAAGCTTAATTTCCTCTGGCTCTTCATGAATTCTGTAAATACCAGATTTATAATGTTTTTGCATAAAATTAGCAGCACATACATTTGCTGCAAGCATTGATTCTTCAACCATTTGGTGTGAAAACAATCTTTTCGGGAGGTCAATTTTATCAACATCTCCTAATTTATTTATTTTTAATGATGGCTCTTGGGCCTCTATTTCTAAAGCTTTTCTTTCCTGTCGCTTTCTCAATAGGATCCTTGTAAGTTTTGATAGTGCTACCAAAGAGTAACCAATTTTTTTGTTGATACCAGAACTATTTTTCACTATAAGATTTACCTCATCATAGGTCATTCTTTTATGTGAATTTATTCTAGCTTCAAGAAATTTGTAGCTTTCTATATTTCCGCTAAATGAAATTGTCATTTCACATACAACAGTATTTCTATCCTTATTTGGAACGAGTGAACATAAGTCATTAGAAATTTTTTCAGGTAACATTGGAATTACTTTAGATGGAAAATATATGGAAGTTCCTCTATGCATAGCTTCTTTATCTAAGGCGCTTTTTGTTTTAACAAGTCCAGCAACATCAGCAATAGCAACACTCAAAATATATGAAGATTGACTCTCTATGCAATGAATGGCGTCATCAAAATCTTTTGCATCTGATCCATCTATTGTTACAAAAGGAACTTTAGTTAAGTCTTTTCTTTTATCTGACAAATTTAAATTTAATTTATCTAACTCTCTACAGACACCTTCATTCCATAAACTAGACAGATTATTTTCTTCAATTACCTGTGTTATTGCTTGCTCGATATTATTCATTTAGTGAGTTTAGTCTAAAAAATAGGAAAATTAGTAAAAGTAACTTTTTTATTAACGCAAATACTCAAAACTCAACCCAATAATTCTACCTCTTGGGTCATGAGCCCTTGTATCAAAACTAAAGTCAGGAGCGTCAAATACTCTTGGAGCAGATTGATCAAGGGCATTAGCTATAGATAGCTTGAAATCTATTTTACCGCCTCTAAATTCGATATAGCTTCCAACTGAGAAATCAAAAATCAGAAAAGAATCTACAATGTTTTTATAACCAAGGCTTTGACCTAAATCTGAAACTGTCCTGTAATTCTTATAGCCATCTAAATATCTAGCACTAATTTGATACTCATACTCATATTTTTTAAATTGCAGAGAAGCATTTATTTTGGTTTTTGGAAGAGAGTAGGTATGTGTATCATAGTTAAATCTTCCAACTCTATTCAAAAGCTTGGCTGGATCAGTGGCGTCGGGAGTTAAGAATTCGTAAAGCGTTGTTGATTCAACTTTTGCTGAAATTAAGCCAAGTTTTTTTGTATTAGTTTTTAAAAGCTCGTACTTAAAATCAATTCCAGAAATCTTGGTATCTTCTTCATTAAAATAAGTTGAAGTAACTCCTACAAGATCATTATTTTCATTTCGTGTAATATTTTTCCCAAACGGATCAAGATTAAGAATCGCTTGAGCGCTCTCTGCTTCAATTCTATCTTTAAAATTAATACTCCATAAATCAAGAGTAACCTTATGATTTCGGTTGGCATAAATTAAACCAAAGTTTGTATTTAAAGAGGTTGCAGGTTTTAAATTAGCATTCCCTAGCTTAGCCTGTCGAACAAATGAGGAGCCATCATCAAAATCCCTTACGCTGCCAAGAATTATTTCGCTTGAATACATTTGAGCCATAGATGGCATTGAAAATGAAGATCCTCTTGAAGCTCTTAGTGATAAATTATTACTAACTTCATAATGCAGAGATATTTTAGGGTCAAAAGATGAGGCAGAATTAAACCTCTCATATCTCCCTGAAATTTTTCCATGAAGACTGCTTAATTTTGTATCTAGCTCAGCAAAAGCAGCATATCTGTTTCTTGATTCATTAATATTTACACCACCTCCCAGAAAGAAAAGATCTGCGGTCTTAAGAATTTGACCACTATTAGAGAATCTTGCTTCGCTGGTTTCGTCATAATTAATTTTAAGCTCTTCTTTATCTGCATAAATGCCATATGCCAATTGATTATTCTTGAAAGCTCTTCTGAAAATTAGGTCGAAGCTTTTTAGGCTTGCTGTTTTTTTTGATATTTCAGCACCAGAAATATAATCTATTAATTCATTAGTGTTATTTTCAGGATTAAAGATATCCCAAGACACTTCTCCAACTTGGGTTTCTTGAATAGTCACTCCATTTAATGCTTGTAAAAATTTAGAGTCTATTATGTCCGGTCTATTATGCTTATTTGAGTGATTGCTCAATGTCAAAGAGGCCTCAAGCTGAATACCTCCAGATAATTCTTTAGCAATTGTTTGATTGAAATTGTATTGACTAATATCTTTAGGAGATTCAGGAGACTCATATTCAGATCCCAGTGGCCTGCCATACCAAGTCACAGGAACATTAAATGGGCTACCACCTTGATTTGGTTGAATTTTTCTAGATAAAAAAGGTAAAGCAGGATAGGAGGGTGATTGAGGGTTATCATTTACTTTGACACTTGACAGTAAAAGTACCGCATTATATTTATATGTATCGGCTGCATAGCCAATATTTAAGAAAGCTTTTTTATGATTCTCGCTGTTAACAATATTGAATCTTTCGCCATAGTTAAAACCACAAGTTGTTGGGTTCACAAGAACTCCACCATTGTCCAGACAGTTTGGATCTGGAATTTTTTCTCCTTTTGTATATTCTCCAGCCCAAGGACCATCGGTAACAATGTCATCATCATGAACCTTGAAGGACCTTCCAAGGCCACTAATTGCCAATTCAGCTATGCCATTTATTTCAGAGGCTGACAAAGGATTTCTATCTAAGATATTAAGTCCAAGAGAATAATTCAGTCTATTTAACTTAAAACCTACAAGAGCGCTAATAGAGGTATCAGTCTGATTATAATTTTCCGTCCCATGATGCTCAAATCTAATTTTTAAACCTTCAAAATCATTATTTGTACTTATATTAACCACTCCAGACAATGCATCTGAACCATATATAGAAGTTGCACCTTCTTTAAGAATATCAATTCTATCAATAGCTATTTCAGGGATTATGTTTAGATCAATGTAACTATCTCCTGATGAAGATGGCGTTCCAGCAAACGTATGCCTTTTAGAATTAACTAGGATTAATGTAGATGAACTACCAAGACCTCTTAAATTTATAGATGCCATGCCCTGATCAAACCCATCAAGACTATTAGTTTGAAAGTGAGAGCCTAGAGAAGAGGAGATATATTTACTAATTTCAGCTACATTTGAAATATTTAATTTTCTGTAAGCATCCTCATTAATAGTATCTAATGAATGCAATCTTTGTTCAGTTTGTTTAATAAATGTTCCGGTTACAATTACCTCATCAATCATTTCTTCTGCATAAGTAGCGAATGAAATCGATAACAAGGAAAGTATTAAGCTAAATTTTTTTTTCATTAATTATTATAAAAAGTGATTTTACAGGAAGACTCAAATACCTGTAACTAGATTACGATTTTCTTAGATTTTAATTTTCGTGACAGTCACAATTTGATTGCTTACAAATTTGGTAATTCTTATAGTGACAGTAAACAACTAGAATTGAACCAAACATAGTCATAACCAGTTCTCCGTTTTCACTTAATAGACTTTCGCCAGCAAGTACGGCAAGAACTAAAATGGCCAAACCAATAATCCCGATTGGAATAAAGCTCATACTTTTATGATTTTTATAGCCAAGGCTAAGAGCCAAAAGGCTTACTGGAATCGTAAGAAAAAGAATAACTTTATGAATTAATTCGCTTTCAACAGACATTGAGATAGCGCTATAAGATAAGACAATTAATGATGGCGCAAACAAACAATGCACTAAACATACTGTCGATAATGTCATTGCAAACTTGTCAGTGAATAATTGTGTTTTCATTTGTTCTTTAAAGAAAATCCCCAAATCCACAGATTATGTGAACTTGGGGATCATCATACAGATAAAATATTTAATTAGAAAGTTAAATTAAACTTCACTCCATAATTTCTTCCAGGTAAAGGAACCTCATCTTTTACAAAAGATGAGTGATTTCTTGCTACTTCATCAAGCAAGTTATTGCCAAATATTGATACTTTTAAAACAGTTTTTCCACCTGGAGAGAATGTTTTGGTCAGTCTGCTATCAAGCATCTCGTATCCTTCAGTTGCTGATTCCCCTTCACCAAAATCATTTTGTTTTTCAACATCCTTTAAATGGAGTTTAAAAATTAAATCATTTTGCTTGTAAGAAAGTGAATATATATTTCTTGCTGGATTTATTCTAGGAACATTATGTCCATCAGAGAACTGAGCATTAACAACATCTCTTCCATAAGAGAGAGTTAATTCACCTGAACCTAGCTCAACCGTTCTTCCAATTTCAATTTCATAGCCATCAAACTCAGCATTTTCTTGCATGTAATTTGCATGAATTAGATTGCCGTGTCCATGATCATCATCACCATGGTCATCGTCACCATGATCATCGTCACCATGATCGTCGTCACCATGATCATCATCGTGATCATCATGGTGGTCTTCATCTTCATCCATTAAAGCAATGTAGTTATCCACATCATTAATAAAAAAGCTTGCATAGGCATAATAGTTATCTTTTTCGTAGTTGAATGTAATATCAAAGTTATTTGATGTTTCACTCTTAAGATTAGGATCGCCAACTTCAAATCTTCCTGTAGCAAGGTGAGGACCATTCATAAATAATTCAATTACAGATGGCAGCCTCTCAACACTTGCAAACCCTAATGTCATTTCAAGATTATCGTTTAAGTTTCTTCCTATATTTAAAGCAAAGCTACTTGTTGTATCTTCTATATTGAAATTTTCGTTATCGCCATCTTCATGAGACACACTTCCAGTCCTACCTATTTGATCAAGCCTCAAACCAAAATCAACAGAATAAGCATCAAATTCCTTACTCATAAAATAACCCAGGGTTATTTCTCTACTATTCGCTGGATTCATGAAGGCTTCTTCGCCAAAGATAGATGTATCTTCATCCACAAAATTAAATGAAATCTTCCTGCTTAAATCATCTTTAGAAACGTCAAAAATCGCACCATATTCTTTTGAGTCATTTAAAAATACAGTCGGTGCATGCTCTTCATGTTCATCGCCATGATCTTCATCACCATGATCTTCATCATCGTGTTCCTCAGCATGAGCTTCTGTTAATGAATAGTCAGAGCTTCTAAAAGTGTAATCAACCTTATTAACCAAAGCTCCATTTACGTTATAAGAGCCTTTAAGAGTTAAGCTCTCTGAGTCGGTTGTTGAAAAAATTCTCTCTCCCTCGTGCTCATCATGACCTTCATCACCGTGCTCATCGCCATGAAATGGAATGCCATAAATACTTTCGATATTATCTACTGAAATTCCAAAATAGCCCCAGTCACCAGTTTTAGAAACACCAAATTTTGTTGCCTCAGAAAGGTAGTCTGTATTTTCTAAATATCCCATATGCTCATCACCGTGTTCATCACCATGATCTTCATCATGATCCTCTTCGTGCAACACAGCCCCATGAGGTATTTCATAATTTCCAAATTCTGTATTCTTGAAACCAAAATTAAAATTGAAACCATTTATATTATTTTTGTAGTTGAAATATTCTGTATTTCCATCATTTACAGATTGTGATTCATATCCCGCAGCAAATTCTGCACCATCAAAATCCATTTGAGCAATACAGTCATCTACCACATTTATGATTCCACCGATTGAGCCATTTGCGTAAAGCAAAGAAGATGGGCCTTTAACTATTTCTATCTGGTTAATATCATTAAGATCAAGATCATTTAAATGGTCTGCTCCCAAGAATGATACATCTCTGTTAACCATTCCATTTTTCAGTATCTTTACTCTTGAGCCTGACATACCTCTTATTATTGGCTGACCAACTCCAGAACCGTAATCTGCTATAGAGATACCCAAATATCCATCAATTGCTTCACCAAGACTTGTAGTTGCACCATCTAAAATTTCGCTTCCATCAATAACATAAAGCGGTTGATCTATTGAACTTGTATCCACTAAAGCGGATGTGACCACAACTGTCTCTTCAATTACTTGTTCGGAAGTGACGTTGTTCGAATATACTGCAATTAAAACTATAAATGCACTAAGAATTTTTTTCATAAGAACTCCTTTAAAAAATTAAAATTAATATCTATTAAATTTAATTTTTTGGTGGAGCCCTTGAGTGAAAAAAGTTTGTATTAGGGGATTGAAAAGTTTGGTTTAAATCTTCATCAATTTTTTCAAGAAGAACTTCTACAGAAAGATAAGGTTTGTTCTGATTAACATCAACTGTTTTATTTTCATTGTATTGACATTCAATTGAAGTTTCTTCTTCTGAAATATGATCATGAATAAGCGAATCAGCTGAAACAGATGTAATGAATAGCAATCCAGCTATTAGTAATAAAAGATTGTTTTTACCTGTTCTCATATTTTAATCATGCTTTAGACATACTAAACCAGATATGTCTCCATTTTTAAGGTCAAATAGTGTATCAGTTGCTTCTGATATATGTCTAGACTCTACTTCTACAGGCTCAATTTTTCCTGACCTAACTAGTTCCATCAGCTCTTTCATTTCTTGCATGCTCCCAACATAAGTTCCAGAGATAGTCCTAGCAGTAAAAGTATGAAGCGGGAGCTGAAGATCAAATTTCCCCCCTAACAATCCTACAAGAATATAGTTTCCTCCTTTATTGAATCCAAACAAGCTATAACCAAAACTAACAGATGATTCAGAGCCAACAAAATCAATGACTGCGCTAACTGAGCCACTTAATAGCTCTATTATTTTTTTTGCTGCTCCCTCATGAGTAGAATTTATTACTTCACTTGCCCCAGCTTTTTTGGCTATCGCTAATTTCTTATCATCTATATCAACAACAATCGGGTTGATGTTATATGCAGCTTTTGCAATCTTTAGAGCTAAAAGCCCTAAACCGCCAGCACTTATAATAACTATATTATTTTGATTTGGTTCCAAGTTGGCTTTTTTGAGAGCACTATATGCTGTAAGACCCCTGCATGCATAACTGCCTGCTAATTCTTCAGGAGTATCACCTGCATCAAATAAATACCTTGCATCTTTAACCAGAACATATTCAGCATGCCCTCCGTTGACATTAATACCAAGGTTTTGTGCAGTAAAGGGGCCGCAATAATGTTCCATATCTCTTTCGCATTCATAGCATTCACCACAACCAATCCAAGGATATACAACATATTTATTTCCAACTTTTACACCTTCAACTTCTTCACCAACCTCCACAAGCTCTCCGTATATCTCATGACCCATTGCTAATGGTTGAGTAAGTCTGGAGGGAATTTTTTCATCATTGCCTGCATCGAAATATCCATCATGGATATGAACATCAGAGTGACAAACCCCACAGGCAATAGTTCTAATCAAAACTTCTTTTCCTTTTGGAATTGGCTTATCTGAAATAATCTCTTCTAAGGGAAGACCATCTTCAATAACTTGGTAAGACTTCATACTTGTAAGTATCTCATGTATCTATTTCTTTATAACTGACAATAGTTTTTTTATTTATATCTTCCCATCTTTTTTTTTCAACTAAATAGCAAAGAATAGATTCAGAATCACTACTTTGTTTAAATGAAAAGTCATTAGGAATTTCTGATGGGTGAAGGGAGCAAATTTCTTTAATCTGCCTTCCGCTCTTTAAAGATTTAAAAGTTATTTCGACTTTGCCATTTTTTAGACTATCGATAATTTCGCTCATTTAATTAATCATTAGAAATTGTTATGAAATTATATGGTATTTAATTAAATGTTTTAACAACATATACTAATCGTATGAAAATTATATACATAAAACATATATTAAGTTTTGTTTTAATTGCATCGTTCTCTCAATTTATTTCTTCAGAAAATGAGCCTTTCAAATCAACTTATTTTCCAATGCCTTATTCAAATGTTTTATTTCAAAATGCAAACATCTTTGATGGAGATGGGAATAAGTTTTTAGATACTGACCTTATCATTCAAGACGGAAAAATTGTTGCAATAGGCAAAGATCTTCCAAAATCAAAAGACATTAAAGTTATCGATGCAATAAATAAATGGATTACGCCCGGAATTATAGATATTCATTCGCATATGGGGGTTTATCCTGCTCCCTCAGTAAGAACGAGTTCAGATGGCAATGAATCAACAAGTCCTGTAACTGCTGACGTTTGGGCTGAGCATTCTATATGGGTACAAGATCCTCAATTTGCTCTTGCATTAAAAGGAGGTGTCACAACTTTTCATGTTTTACCTGGCTCGGCAAATCTTATTGGTGGTAGGGGAGTGACAGCAAAAAACGTTCAACGAAACACTATAAATTCAATGAAGTTTCCTGATGCACCTCATTCTTTAAAAATGGCTTGTGGTGAAAATCCAAAAAGAGTTTATGGCAATAGAAGTCAAGCACCATCGACACGTATGGGAAATGCAGCTGGTTATAGGAAATCATGGATCAAGGCTACAAGTTACTTGAGCAGATTAGAAGAATATGAATCAAAATCAGAAGAGGCTAAAGAAATGGGATACAAGCCTCAAAGAGATCTTGAGTTGGAAACATTAGCAGGGGTTCTCAGGGGAGATATTTTAGTTCATAACCATTGCTACAGAGCTGATGAGATGGCGGTCATGATAGATATAGCTAATGAATTTGGATATGAGATTACTGCATTTCATCATGCCGTCGAGGCATACAAGATTGCAGATTTGCTGGCTGATAACAATATTTGTGCAGCATTATGGGCTGATTGGTGGGGATTTAAGCACGAGGCATATGACATGGTGCAAGCAAATGTTGCCATAGTTGATCAAGCTAGAAATGGGAAGGGCTGCGCTATAGTCCATTCTGACAGTGAGATTGGAATCCAGCATTTAAATCAGGAAGCATCAAAAGCCTTAGCAGCAGGAATAAGAGCAGGTTATGATATCTCTGAAGCTAGGGCTATGAAATGGATAACAAGTAATCCCGCCAAAGCAGCAGGAATTTACGATGTTACCGGATCTCTTAAAGTTGGCAAAAATGCAGATATTGTTTTATGGAGTGGAAATCCATTCAGTGTATATACCTTGGCAGAGCAAGTATTTATAGATGGAGCATTGGCATACGATAGAGATTCGGGCTATGAGCCAGCGTCTGACTTTGATCTTGGAATTCTAAATCCAAATAAAAATAGGATAGAAGAATGATGTTAAATTTTAGATTCAAAAAATATTTTGCAACTTTTTTATTTATCTTTGCAAATAGCATTGGTGCAGAAGAAGTATTGATTACAAATGCTAATATTTACGACGGCAAGTCCGATGACCCTTTTATAAGCAATATTTATATAAAAAACGGCAAAATTAAAAATATTTCAAATATTTTGTTTGATGTTGAAAATGTAATTGATGCAAGCGGCATGATCGTCACGCCAGGTTTTATTGCTACTGACACTGAAATTGGGATTGTTGAAATAGGTGCGCTTAGTGTTACCCGAGATGATAGACCATCTATGTACAACATTGGGTTTTCTGTATTTGATGCTTTTAATCCAAATTCAACATTGATACCTTGGAATAGAGCGAATGGAATTACCTCGGCTATAACTTTACCTAAATATTCATCAAGCCCAATCGGAGGATTGGGCTCTTTTTTTGATTTAGATAGCAATATAAATATTTCTGGAACTAAAGACATGGTTATGGTTGGCAGAGTTGGCGGAAGCTCATCTGGCTCTAGAGCTGAGACTTTTGCTCTTATAGAAGATTTACTAGATCTAGCTTTCTCAATTGAACCTAGGGTTGTTAAATCAAATGCTGAAATTATTAAATTTATGAGTGAGATGCCCCTAGTGAGTCATTTAGATCTTCAAATAAGAGATATCCATGCGTTATATAAATTAGCAAACACAGACTTACCACTAATAATTGAATCAAATAGAGCCTCTGACATATTAAAACTGATTGATCTAAAGAATAAATATAATTTAAATTTAGTAATAATGGGCGCTCAAGAAGCTACTTTGGTTATTGAGCAATTAAAAGATAGCGATATACCTTTGATAGTTAATCCAATAAACAATATTCCTAACTCATTTGACGAGCTTGCATCAAATATTAATGCCTCAGCGAGATTGGAGGATGCAGGAATTACATTAATGTTTAATGCGCCAAGAGATCATAACTATCATTTAATAAGACAGGGTGCTGGAGTGGCAGTTGCAAATGGAATGTCATACTCTGGGGCAATTAAAGCGCTATCAAGCAATGTTTCAAAAACTTTTAAACTTGGTTCGAAGGGGTTAATCGAAGAGGGAGCATCGGCAGATTTAATGATTTGGGATGCAGATCCATTGGAGCCATCAAGCATGCCTATAAAAGTATTTATTAATGGAATAGATACAGATTTAACAACAAGATCATCAAGGCTTAGGGATAGATATACTAAAAATTTAGATAAACCAAATATCTATAGATAAAGAAAAACCCATCTAATGATGGGTTTAATATTTAAACTGGAGCCACCTGTCAGATTCGAACTGACGACCTGATGATTACAAATCAACTGCTCTAGCCAACTGAGCTAAGGTGGCGAAAAAACGTATTATATACAAATTATTATTTTGGGAAAGGGCAATTTGTTCCTCCAATGCCACAATAGCCATTAGGATTTTTAGCAAGGTATTGTTGGTGATATTCTTCAGCAAAAAAATATTCTTTTTTTTCTAATATTTCTGTAGTTATCCCCCCTAAACCTTGAGCCTCTAGAGCTGCTTGATATTTATGCATTGAAAGTTTGGCTACCTCTAGATCATCAGCAGAGTAACAAAAGATTACAGATCTATATTGACTGCCAATATCATTTCCTTGTCTCATGCCTTGGGTTGGGTCGTGACATTCCCAGAAAACTATTAGGAGTTGATCTAAGCTTATTTTATTGGGGTCATAAGTTACTTTAACAACTTCTGCATGACCAGTTTCCTCATAACAAACTTGTTCGTATGTTGGATTGTTCAATGACCCACCGCAATATCCAACAGACGTTAAATAAACACCTTCAAGTTCATAAAATTTTCTTTCAACTCCCCAAAAGCATCCTGCACCAAAAGTTATTTCATTAAATCCATGCGGAGCCTCTGATCTAAGATCAATGTTACTTAAGTAATGATTCATTTAATAAGCACCTTTTATAGAAACTTCGCCAAATTGATATTTGCATGTTTGATCATTATTCTCCAATATTAAACTCCCATCAATATCTATCCCTTTAAACAATCCTTTATCAACAATTTCATTATTTTGACTAATTAGAATTTCTTTATTCATGTGCATACAAACATTTTCCCATTCTTTAACAGGATTAGTGATTCCTTTGTTTAGATAATCAAGAAAACTTATTAAAATTTTATTAATTAGATCATTTCTGTTTAATTCTTTAAATTCTGATAGGTCTCCCCACCAATCTTCTTTTTTACTAAGTTGCATATTAATACCTATTCCAACAATAGTTATGATATTAGTTCCAAGAATTTCCTTTTCAACTAATATGCCTCCTATTTTTTTATTTTTTAAAACTATGTCGTTGGGCCATTTCAATCCAACTTCAATATTATTCGCCAAGGATTTGATCGCTTTTTGACAAATAATTCCAGTTGCAAGACTAATCGGGAACTTTTCTTTATGAATATTTAGTCCAGAAATGGACATATAAATGTTTTCATAGTCTTTACTCAACCATGATTTTCCTCTTCTGCCTCTTCCATTAGTTTGAGTGTGAGCAATATTTACGTTAATTTTTTGATCATGCTGATCTCTTTTGCATTGATCATTTGTAGAATCAATTTCTCTAAAAGTAGTTATTCTTACAGCATCTTTGCTTATATTTTTGTGGATTTTATTAATATCTAAATGATTCAATGTTAAAAAACTAGTTGACTTAACGCCATTCTAGAACAAAAATAGCTACCTTGAAATGGAGAGGTGGGTGAGTGGTTAATACCAGCAGACTGTAAATCTGCCGCTTCGGCTACGTAGGTTCGAATCCTACCCTCTCCACCACCTTCAAGCCTGCATATTTTTAGCTAAAAAAAATCTTTAAATTTATATTGTAAAAAGGTTGAGTTTATCAATTTTTAGAGGGATAATACGCCACCTTAAAAATAGGATGCTTATGTCGGGCTCATATAGCTCAGCGGTAGAGCACTTGCTTGGTAAGTAAGAGGTCACCGGTTCAAGTCCGGTTATGAGCTCCATTTTTATTAAAAATTATTAATTTCAGAGAGGCGTATAAAATGGCTAGAGAAAAATTCGAAAGAACCTTACCCCACGTTAACGTTGGGACAGTTGGTCACGTTGACCATGGTAAAACTACATTAACAGCTGCTTTAACAAAAGTTGCTGCTGAGGTTTATGGTGGAGATGCTGTAGACTTTGCAAATATTGATAATGCTCCAGAAGAAAGAGAAAGAGGGATCACAATCGCTACTTCTCACGTAGAGTATGTATCAACTGCTCGTCACTATGCACACGTTGACTGTCCAGGTCACGCTGATTATGTTAAAAACATGATTACAGGAGCGGCTCAAATGGATGGAGCTATTCTTGTTGTAAGTGCTGCAGATGGCCCAATGCCTCAAACAAGAGAGCATATCCTCTTAGCTAGACAGGTTGGTGTTCCTTACATCGTTGTATTCATGAACAAAGCAGACCAAGTTGACGATCCAGAACTACAAGAGCTTGTAGAGATGGAAATTAGAGACCTTTTAAATGAGTATGACTTCCCAGGTGATGATACGCCAATTATCGTAGGTAGTGCATTAAAAGCTCTAGAAGGAGACACTTCTGATATAGGTGTTCCAGCTGTTACTAAATTAATTGAAACTCTTGATTCATATGTACCAGAGCCAGAAAGACCAGTTGACGGAGCTTTCCTAATGCCAATTGAAGACGTATTTACTATTTCTGGTAGAGGAACTGTTGTAACAGGAAGAATTGAGACAGGTATTGTTAACACTGGTGATCCATTAGAGATTGTTGGTATTAAAGACACAACTCAAACAACATGTACTGGTGTTGAGATGTTCAGAAAGTCACTTGATGAAGGTAGAGCAGGAGAAAACTGCGGAATCCTTTTAAGAGGTATTGATAGAGATGAAGTAGAAAGAGGTCAGGTTCTAGCCAAGCCTAGTTCTATTTCACCTCATACTAAATTTGAAGCAGAAATATATGTCTTAAGCAAAGAAGAAGGCGGAAGACATACACCATTCTTTAGTAACTACAGACCACAGTTCTATTTTAGAACTACTGATGTTACTGGGGCTTGTGAATTACCTGATGGAGTTGAAATGGTTATGCCGGGCGATAACATCAAAATGGTAGTAACACTTATTGCTCCTATCGCAATGGACGAAGGTCTTAAATTTGCGATTAGAGAGGGTGGAAGAACTGTTGGTGCTGGCGTAGTATCAAAAATTATTGAATAGAAAAAATTGATGATTCAAGCCGAGGCTTTTAAGCCTCGGCTTACTTGTCTTTGATAATATGAAAATATGTTTTAGGCCAGTAGCTCAATTGGTAGAGCACCGGTCTCCAAAACCGGGGGTTGGGGGTTCGAGACCCTCCTGGCCTGCCAATTAAATATTACTGGTGAAAAGGGAATTTTATGAGTAAAGGAACAGCTTCAAAAACACTAGATACTATTAAATGGCTAGTTTCTCTAGCTATTTTTACAGTTGCTATTGTTGGAAATAGCTATTTCGTTGAAGTTGCATTCTTATATAAAGTCCTTGGTGTAGTATTTTTATTCATTATTGGGCTTATTGTTCTTGCAACTACAAACTTTGGATCTAACTCTATCAAACTTATGAGAGAGTCTAGAACAGAAATTCGGAAAGTTGTTTGGCCTACAAGAGTTGAAACCACTCAAACATTTTTGGTAGTTTTTATTTCAATAATTGTTCTTTGTTTATTCTTTTGGGGCTTAGAAGCACTTCTAAGTTATTTAACTAAGTTGGTACTAGGATAAGTTATGGATTGGTATGTAATACAAGCTTATTCAGGCTATGAGCAAAAAGTTAAGATGGCTCTAGAAGAAAAAATAGAGCTCAACAATCTTAGTGAAAAATTTGGCGATATTTTAATTCCAACTGAGCAAATTGTTGAACTTAAAGGTGGAGCAAAGAAAACAACAGAAAGAAAATTTTTCCCTGGCTACATTCTTATTCAAATGTTACTAGAGGATGATTCATGGCAGTTAGTTCAATCAACACCCAGAGTTTCAGGTTTTGTTGGCGGCACAAAGGATAGGCCTCTTCCTATCTCTGAAGATGACGTAAATAACATAATAAATAGAATAGAAGTTGGAGAAGATGCTCCTGCACCAAAAACTATCTATGAACCTGGTGAAGTTATTCGAGTTTGCGATGGTCCGTTTAATGACTTTAATGGTGTTGTTGAGAATGTTGATTATGAAAGGAATATCGTAAAAGTTTCTGTTCAAATTTTAGGTAGAGCAACTCCGGTTGAGCTAGATTTTATACAAATTGAGAAAACATAATGGCAAAGGCAAAGAAAGTAGCAAATATTCTGAAATTACAAATTCCTGCAGGAGCAGCTAATCCAAGCCCTCCAGTGGGTCCAGCCCTTGGTCAGGTTGGTGTTAACATTATGGATTTCTGTAATGCTTTTAATGCAGAAACCCAAAGTGCTGAGAAGGGACTTCCTCTTCCTGTTGTTATTACAGTATATGAGGATAAGTCATTTACCTTTGTTGTTAAAACACCTCCTGCCGCAGTTTTAATAAGAAAAGCGTTAGGAATTCCAAAGGGAAGTGGAGAGCCTAATAGAGAAAAAGTTGGAAAATTAACAAGATCACAATTGGAAGATATAGCAAATGCTAAAGAACCTGATCTTAATTCAAACGATCTAGATGCCGCAGTATTAATCATTGCTGGTACCGCTAGAAGCATGGGAGTAGATGTAGAGCTGTGAGCAAATTAACTAAAAAACAAAAAATTATCTCTGAAAATTTAGATACAACTAAAACATATTCTATATCCGAGGCTATGGAACTAATTAAGTCCGTTAAGTCTGAAAAATTTGAAGAATCAGTTGATATATCAATAAGACTCGGTGTTGATCCAAATAAATCTGACCAAAATGTTCGTGGTGCTGTAACTCTTCCAAATAGTCTTGGAAAGCAAGTTACTGTAGCTGTATTTGCAGATGGAGATCAAGCTGAAGCTGCAAAAGAAGCTGGTGCTGAGCATATTGGGATGGATGATTTAGCTGAAAAGTTTACAAAAGAGAATCTTGCTGTAGATGTTGTTGTTGCTGCAAGCAGTGCAATGAGAGTTGTTGGAAAGCTAGGGCAAGTACTTGGACCAAAGGGTCTTATGCCAAATCCTAAAACCGGAACTGTTACTGATGATGTTGCTTCTGCTGTTAGTAATGCAAAAGCTGGGCAAGTTAGATTTAGAACAGACAAAAATGGAATTATTCATGGAAGCATTGGCAAAGTATCATTTGATGATGACAAGATTATAAGTAATGCTTCCGCATTAATTAGTGAATTAAAAAAATTAAAACCTGCATCTGCAAAAGGTGTCTACATTGGCAATATTGCCTTAAGTAGCACTATGGGCCCAGGTGTGAAAATTAACTCTTCGGAGTTGGTATAAGTTTTAAAGCTATTAATTTAGCTTTAGATAGTTGCGATTATTCGCAGCCGTCAAAGACCGTAGGTGTTGAAAGACTTAATTTCCTACGTAGGTGGTGTTCAAATTGTAATTATGCAGTTTGTCGCCGAATAGCCGTAAGGCTTAAACAGGAGAAATTGCTGTGGCGTTAACAAAAAGTGAAAAAGAAAAAATAGTTTCAGAGGTTAAAGAAGTTGCTTCTAAAGCATCATCATTAGTCATTTCTGATGCTAGAGGTATGAAGGTTTCTGAGCTCTCAGAGGTTAGAAAAAATGCTACCCAAGCTGGAATACATATCCAAATTATCAAAAATTCATTAGCTAAATTAGCTTTTGAAGGAACTGATTTTGGTTGTTCCGATGAGGCTTTGGTTGGACCATCATTATTTGCTTTTTCGTTTGAAGAGCCAGGTGCAGCAGCTAAGCTGCTAAAGACCTATGCTAAGAATTTTGACAACCTTGAGGTGAAAGCTTTAGTTGTTGAAGGACAGCTTCTCGATGGTGCTCAGATTGATATCTTGGCAAAACTACCATCAAGAGAAGAAGCTCTTGGCTTGGTTGCATCAGTATTACAAGCTCCAGTTGGTAAGTTTGCAACTTTATTAAACGAAGTTCCAAGCAAGTTAGCTAGAGTATTAACAGCAGTTAATGACAAGAAAAAGGCGACAGCCTAATTATAAGGAGAAAAAAATGGCAACTACTAAAGAAGATATTTTAAAGGCAATTGAAGAAATGTCAGTAATGGAATTAGTTGAACTAATTTCAGATATCGAAGAAAAATTTGGTGTTACTGCAGCAGCAGCTGTAGCGGCAGCACCAGCAGCAGCAGGTGGCGGTGAAGCTGATGCAGCTGAAGAAAAAGACGAATTTGATGTTGTGTTAAGTGCAGCTGGAGATCAAAAGGTCCAAGTAATTAAAGCAGTTAGAGCTATTACTGGTCTTGGTCTGAAAGAGGCAAAAGATATGGTTGATGGTGCTCCATCTACTGTTAAAGAAGGCGCAAGCAAAGACGATGCCGAGGAAATTGTTAAGCAATTAACTGAAGCAGGAGCTACTGCAGAACTTAAGTAAACATTAAATTAATAAATATATTTTATAGGGCGCATTTATGTCATACAGCTATACAGAAAAGAAAAGAATAAGGAAAAACTTTGGTACTTTTGCAAAAGTTATGGACTTACCAAACCTTGTTGAAACTCAAACAAATTCTTATTCTGAATTTTTACAAGCTGATGTGGCACCAGATTCAAGAAATAACCAAGGTTTAGAGGAAGTTTTTAAATCTTTATTTCCTATTAAAAGTGTTTCTGGAAATGCTGCTCTTGAATATGTTTCTTATGAATTAGGTAAGCCAGCATATGACGTTCAGGAATGCTTAATTCAAGGTTTGTCTTATTCAGCCCCGCTTAGAATTAAAGTAAAACTAGTTATTTATGATAGAGAAACAAATTTTAAAGAAGTAAAAGATATTAAAGAAGGTGAAGTCTTTATGGGAGAGGTTCCATTAATGACTCCAGATGCTTCTTTTGTTGTTAATGGCACAGAAAGAGTTGTGGTTTCTCAGCTTCATAGATCTCCTGGAGTTTTCTATGATCATGACAAGGGTAAAACCCACTCTTCAGGTAAAGTTTTATATTCAGCCAGGGTGATTCCTTACAGAGGTTCTTGGTTAGATTTTGAATTTGATCCTAAGGATATCTTATTCTCAAGGATTGATAGAAGAAGGAAAATACCAGCGACTATTATGTTGCGCGCACTAGATATGAGCACGCAAGAAATTCTAAATGAGTTTTATGATGAAGATATTTATACACTTGAAAAAGATGCGGTAAAGTTAACTCTTATCCCTGAAAGATTAAGAGGTGAAACACTATCAGTTGATATTAAAGTCAGAAACAAAGTTTATGTACCTGCAGGTAAAAGAATTACAGCTAGACACATCAGAGAACTGTCAACTTCTAAAGTCAGTGAAATTAAACTAGATGATGAATACCTAGTTGGAAAAATTACTTCAAAAGATATTATCAATCAAGACACTGGTGAAGTGCTCGTTGAGGCTAATACAGAGATCTCCAATGAAGTTATTGAATTACTTAGAGAAAATAGCATTTCAGAAGTCCATTGCTTATTTATTAACGAATTAGATAAAGGTTCATACATATCAGATACTTTACGAGTTGATCCAACATCAAATAGATTAGAAGCGCTTGTAGAAATTTATAGAATGATGAGACCTGGCGAACCTCCAACTAAGGATTCAGCTGAAACATTATTTGAGAACTTATTCTTTAACCAAGAAAGATATGATCTTTCTGAAGTTGGTCGAATGAAATTTAATAGAAGGTTAAAGTTAGAATCTTCTAAAGATAACCCTAATATTTTAGACAAAGAAGATATTATTGAAGTGATGAAAGGTATCGTGAACATCAGAGATGGGCACGATATTGTTGATGATATTGACCATCTTGGTAACAGGAGGGTTAGATCTGTTGGAGAAATGACAGCTAATCAATTTAGAGTTGGTTTAATTAGAGTAGAGAGAGCTGTAAGAGAAAGGTTGAGCATGGCTGAAGCAGATGAGCTTGGTCCACAAGACCTTATTAACGCAAAACCTGTGACTGCTGCTATTAAAGAATTCTTTGGTTCAAGTCAGCTATCACAATTCATGGACCAAAATAATCCTCTTTCTGAGATTACTCATAAGAGAAGAGTTTCTGCTTTAGGGCCTGGAGGTCTAACAAGAGAAAGAGCCGGCTTTGAGGTTAGAGATGTTCATCCTACTCATTACGGTAGAGTATGTCCTATCGAAACACCTGAAGGACCAAATATTGGTTTAATAAACTCTTTTGCTTCTTATTCTAGAACTAATCAATATGGTTTTATTGAAACACCATACAGAAAAGTAACAAATGGCAAAGTAACTGACGAGATCGTTTATCTTTCTGCAATTGATGAAGGTGAACATGTTATAGCGCAGGCCAATGTTGCTTTAGATAAAAACAATAAATTTGTAGATGATCTTGTTGCTGTAAGACATGCTAGTGAATTTGAGTTGATGTCACCTGACAGAGTTGATTTGATGGATGTATCTCCTCAACAAGTTGTATCTATTGCCGCTTCATTAATCCCATTCTTAGAGCACGATGATGCAAACAGGGCGTTAATGGGTTCAAATATGCAACGTCAGGCAGTTCCTGTTCTCAGAGCAGAGAAACCTTTAGTCGGAACTGGCCTTGAGTCAGTTGTTGCAAGAGACTCAGGTGTATGTGTTGTTGCAAAAAACAAAGGTGTTGTCGAAAGCGTCGATGCATCTCGAATAGTTGTAAGAGTCACTGATAAAAAAGCAGATTCTGCTGCAGATATTTATAACTTAATTAAGTACACACGTTCTAATCAAAATACATGTATAAATCAGAGACCAATTGTTAAGGTTGGAGATTCAGTTAAAAAAGGAGATGTACTTGCTGATGGTCCTTCAATTGATAATGGGGAGTTAGCTTTAGGACAAAATATAAGAATTGCTTTTATGCCATGGAATGGATATAACTTTGAGGACTCTATCCTTATATCTGAGAAGGTAGCAAGAGAAGATAGATTCACTTCAATTCATATCCAGGAAATAGTTTGTGTTGCTCGTGATACAAAATTAGGATCAGAAGAAATTACCGCAGATATCCCAAATGTTGGAGAAGGCTCTTTAAATAAGTTAGATGATTGTGGAATAGTGTATGTTGGAGCAGAGGTTGAGCCAGGCGACATTCTTGTAGGAAAAATAACTCCTAAGGGAGAGACTCAACTTTCTCCAGAAGAAAAACTATTGAGAGCTATTTTTGGTGAAAAGGCATCAGACGTTAAAGACACATCACAAAGATCTAGTTCAAAAGGTACTGTAATAGGTGTTGAGGTATTTACTAGAGATGGTGTTGAGAAAGATGAGAGAACTCAAGCCATTGAACAAGATCATCTAGATCAATCTAAAAAAGATGCAGATGATGAGGCTGCTGTAGTCGAAGAGGCAACCAGATCTAGAGTATGTGATCTTCTTAAAGGTGCGCAAGTTGTTAAAGGAGCTGGTCTAAAAAAAGGGACAAAGATAACCTTAGATATTGTTTCTGAATTGCCTTTAAGTGAGCTATTTGCTGTAAGAACAGACAATGAAAATCTTAATACAACAATTGAACAAACTGAGCAAACCTTTAAACAATATGTCAAAGGAATTAAACAGAGATTTGAAGAAAAGAGAGAAAAAATCATACGCGGTCATGATTTAGCTCCAGGTGTTATAAAAATAGTAAAAGTATATTTAGCTATTAAAAGAAGAATACAGCCTGGTGATAAAATGGCTGGTCGTCATGGTAACAAAGGTGTTATTTCTGAGATCATGCCAGTAGAAGATATGCCATATGATGAAAATGGTGATCCAGTAGATATTTGCCTAAATCCACTTGGTGTGCCATCTCGAATGAATGTTGGTCAAATTTTGGAAACTCATATGGGATCAGCTGCCAAAGGCATTGGTAAGCAAATAGACTTAATGATTAAGGAAAATGCAAAACCAGCTGAACTTAAAACTTATCTTGAAAAACTGTATAACAAAAATGCTGCTAATAAAGAAGATTTAGATGCATTTAGTAACACAGAGATAGTTGAGTTAGCTAACAACTTAAGAGATGGTCTTCCTATAGCAACACCAGTATTTGATGGTGCAAAGGAATCAGAAGTCAAAGACCTTCTGAAATTAGCTAACCTTCCTGAATCAGGACAATTTACTTTGTACGATGGTAGAACTGGAACTAAATTTGAAAGACCAGTAACTGTTGGATACATGTACATGATTAAGTTGAATCATTTGGTTGATGACAAAATGCATGCAAGGTCTACAGGCTCATACAGCCTTGTAACTCAGCAACCTCTAGGAGGTAAAGCACAATTTGGTGGACAGAGATTTGGAGAAATGGAGGTTTGGGCATTAGAAGCTTATGGGGCCTCATATACTCTTCAAGAAATGCTTACCGTTAAATCAGATGATGTTTCTGGAAGAACAAAAATGTATAAAAACATTGTTGATGGCTCATTTGAGATGGATGCAAACATACCAGAATCATTTAATGTTCTCAGTAAAGAGATTAAATCACTTGGCATTAATATTGAATTAGATTCAGAAAACTAGGAGATAAAATTGAGAGACTTATTAAACTTATTAAAAACTGGTCAAGATGATTTTACTACTATATCTGCAGGCCTTGCTTCACCTCAAGTTATAAAATCTTGGTCATTTGGAGAAGTAAAAAAACCTGAAACTATTAATTACAGAACTTTTAAGCCAGAAAGAGACGGATTATTTTGTGCAAAGATATTTGGGCCAATAAAAGATTACGAATGTATTTGTGGCAAGTACAAGAGAATGAAGCACAGAGGCGTTGTCTGTGAAAAATGTGGAGTAGAGGTAACTCTGGCCAAAGTCAGAAGAGAAAGAATGGGTCATATTGACCTTGCTGCTCCTGTTGCACATATTTGGTTTTTAAAATCTTTACCTTCAAGGATCGGGCTTTTGCTAAACGTTACTCTTAGAGAGATAGAGAGAGTATTATACTTTGAGAGCTATATTGTTACAGACCCTGGATTAACTGAATTAGAAAAAGGTCAAATTCTTACAGAAGAAGAGTGGGTAGAAAAATACGAAGAGTTTGGTGATGAATTTTCAGCTGGAATGGGTGCTGAAGCTGTTCAGATTTTGTTAGAAGAGTTAGATATAGATGATGAAATTAGAATCATTAGAGAAGAAATCCCTCAAACTAATTCTGAAACCAAACTAAAAAAACTATCCAAAAGACTAAAGTTATTAGAAGCTTTTAAAGACTCAGGCAATAGACCTGAGTGGATGATAATGAATGTTCTTCCTGTACTACCACCAGACTTAAGGCCATTAGTTCCTCTTGAAGGCGGAAGATTTGCAACATCTGATCTTAATGACTTATATAGAAGAGTTATTAATAGAAACAATAGGCTTAAGAGATTGCTTGAGCTAAGTGCACCCGAAATTATTGTAAGAAATGAAAAAAGAATGCTTCAAGAGTCTGTAGATGCTCTACTAGATAACGGAAGAAGAGGAAGGGTAATTACTGGTACAAATAAAAGACCACTTAAATCACTCGCTGATATGATTAAAGGTAAGGGTGGAAGATTCAGACAAAACCTTCTTGGTAAGCGTGTGGATTACTCTGGAAGATCTGTAATTGTATCTGGCCCTACATTGAAGTTGCATCAATGCGGACTACCTAAAAAGATGGCTTTAGAACTATTTAAACCATTTGTTTATGGTGAACTGGAAAGGAGAGAGCTAGCTACAACAATCAAAGCTGCTAAAAAATTAGTTGAAAGAGAAACTCCAGAAGTTTGGGAAGTCTTAGAAGATGTTATTAGAGAACATCCAGTAATGTTAAACAGAGCCCCAACACTTCATAGATTGGGTTTACAAGCATTTGAACCAAAGCTTATCGAAGGTAAAGCAATTCAACTTCATCCATTAGTTTGTGTGGCTTTTAATGCTGATTTCGATGGAGACCAAATGGCTGTTCACGTTCCATTAACTCTCGAAGCACAACTAGAAGCTAGAGCTTTAATGATGTCAACGAATAATATTTTATCACCAGCTGACGGATCACCAATAATTAATCCAACCCAAGATGTTGTTCTTGGTTTGTATTATATGACTAGGGAAAACGCTAATGCTATTGGTAATGGAAGAGTCTTTAGTAATCCAGATGAAGTAGTAAGAGCATATGAAACAGAAACTCTTTCAATTCACTCTGCAGTTAAAGTCAGAATTGAAGATGCTGAGGGCAACACTTCAATTGAAGATACAACTGTTGGAAGAATTGTCATATGGAGAATTACTCCTAAAGAGGTTGGTTTTGAAAACATAAATAAAGTGCTCAATAAGAAATTAATTTCAAAACTTGTTGATATCTCATACAGAAAAGCTGGCCTTAAGAAAACTGTTATTTTTGCTGATCAGTTAATGTACTTAGGATTTGATTTCTCAACTAGATCAGGCTCTTCTATTGGAGTAAATGATTTTGTTATACCTGAAGAAAAAGCAGGAATTATTGAGTCATCTGAAAGAGAAGTTAAGGCTATTGAAAAGCAATTTGACTCTGGTCTTGTAACCAGAGGCGAAAGGTACAATAAAGTCATCGACATTTGGTCTAGAGCTAATGAGCAGGTTGCAAAAGCAATGATGGAAAAAATTAGTACTGAGCAAGTTACTTCTCCTGACGGAGAAGAGGTTGAACAATCTTCATTTAATTCTGTATACATTTATGCAGACTCTGGAGCTAGAGGATCTCCTGCACAGATCAGACAGCTCTCAGGAATGAGGGGCTTGATGTCAAAGCCTGATGGTTCAATTATTGAAACACCTATAACTGCAAACTTCAGAGAAGGCCTGTCAGTACTTCAATACTTTATATCCACACATGGTGCTAGAAAAGGTTTGGCTGATACAGCGCTTAAAACTGCAAACTCAGGTTATTTAACAAGAAGGCTTTGCGATGTTTCCATGGACTCAGTTATTAATATTGATGACTGTGGAACTTCAGACTCTATTACTGTTACATCAATAATTGATGGTGGTGAGATTATTCAGGCATTGACTGACAGAATTCTAGGTAGAGTTATTGCAGAACCTATCAATGATGCTGATGGAAATCTTCTTTTTGCTGAAGGAACTATGCTGGATGAGGATGCGGTATCACAAATTGAGTCGTTAAATTTATCATCTTTAAAAGTAAGATCACCCATGACATGCGAAGCTTCTATTGGAGTATGCTCAAAGTGTTATGGTCGTGATTTAGCAAGAGGTCATTTGGTTCATAGAGGAGAGGCAGTTGGTGTTGTGGCCGCGCAATCTATCGGAGAGCCTGGAACTCAGCTTACCATGCGTACTTTCCATATTGGTGGTGCGGCTTCAAGCTCATCTGAAGACAATGCTATCTTTAATAAGAATACTGGCGTGGTTAATTTTTCTGATGACATTAAGACTGTTACCAACAAAGATAAGCTACAGGTTGTTGTTTCAAGAAATGCTATGTGTACTATGGAAGACACGCAGGGAAGAATTGTTGAGCAATATAAAGTTCCTTATGGTGCCACTCTTGAAGTTTCTGATAAAGCAGAGCTAGATCAAGGAACAAAAATTGCTTCATGGGATCCGTATACAAGACCAATCGTATCTGAGACATCTGGTAAAATTAAGTTTTCAGACATAGAAGATGGCGTAACTGTAAGATCTCAAACTGATGAATTGACAGGATTGAGCAGTGTAGAGGTTATTGAAACATCAGAAAGGCCTTCTGCTGGTAAAGAACTTGTTCCATCAATTTCAATAGTTGACTCGAAAGGAAAAACGGTTCTTGTAGGAGATTTTAAAGCTCCAGCAACATACACTCTTCCAGCAAATGCTTTAGTAAACCTTAAAGATGGTCAAAAGCTAACTGCTGGTGAGGTATTAGCTAGAATTCCATTAGTAGCTTCAAAAACAAAAGATATTACAGGTGGTCTGCCAAGAGTAGCTGACCTCTTTGAGGCTAGAAAGCCTAAAGATGCAGCCGTATTATCTGAAGAGACTGGAATAATTTCTTTTGGAAAAGAAACAAAAGGTAAAGTTAGGCTAGTTATCACCCCAGAGGGCGCAACTAAAAAAGCTCACAATGTTGAAATGTTGATCCCTAAACATAGAACCCTGTCGGTTTTTGAAGGAGAAAGAATTACAAAAGGGGATATTATTTCTGATGGTCCATTAAGTCCACATGATATTTTGAGGCTAAAAGGTATTCCTGAATTAACAAACTTCATTGTTAATGAAATTCAGGACGTTTATAGACTTCAAGGAGTATCTATAAATGATAAGCACATAGAAACTATATTAAGGCAGATGTTAAGAAAAGCTTTAATTATTGATGGTGAAGATACTAAATTTATCCAAGGTGATCAGGTCGACTATGCAGAACTCAAAGAAGAAAATGAAAGAATCATAGCTGCAGGCAAAACTCCTGCTCAATTTGAAAGAGTGCTATTAGGTATTACTAAGGCATCTCTTGCAACTAATTCGTTCATATCTGCAGCATCTTTCCAGGAAACAACTAGAGTTTTAACTGAAGCAGCGGTAACTGGTAAAAAAGATCATCTTAGAGGTCTAAAAGAAAATGTGGTTGTTGGAAGACTAATACCAGCTGGTACAGGTATGGAATTCCATGACAAATTAAGAAATAAAAAACAGTACGATCTTGATGAGCAAACATTATCAGCAGATGATATTGAAGCAGCATTGAGACAGGAACTACAAGAAAATGAGGAATAATGTTGACCGCGATCAATCTGCTCTATAAAATCGCGACCTAAACTAAAAAATATATATTATGGCTACAGTTAATCAATTAGTTAAAAAATCTAGAAAACCAAAAACTAGAAAAACAGATGTGCCAGCGCTTAAGGCCTGCCCACAAAGAAGAGGTGTTTGTACACGTGTCTATACAACAACACCTAAGAAACCTAACTCTGCATTACGTAAAGTTTGCAGGGTAAGACTGACTAGTGGTTTTGAGGTTACTTCATACATTGGTGGTGAAGGCCATAATTTACAAGAACACTCCCTTGTTCTTATAAGAGGTGGAAGAGTTAAAGACTTGCCTGGTGTCAGATATCATACTGTTAGAGGCACTCTTGACACATCAGGTGTTGCTGGAAGAAAACAACGAAGATCCAAATATGGAGCAAAAAAAGGTAAATAATTATGCCAAGAAGAAGAAGTCCCGAGAAAAGAAAAGTTTTACCAGATCCTAAGTATAAGGATGTTGTTTTAGCTAAATTCATGAACAACTTAATGAAAGATGGTAAAAAATCGACAGCAGAGAAAATTGTTTATGGTGCTTTTGATCAAATTACCAAAACAACAAAAGAAGATCCGCTTGAAATATTCTCAAAGGCTTTAAGTGAGGTAAGTCCAGTAGTAGAGGTTAAATCGCGTAGAGTTGGTGGAGCTAATTATCAAGTGCCTATTGAAATTAGGCCATCTAGAAGACAAGCATTGGCCATGCGATGGATTGTTGATGCTGCAAGGAAGAGAAGTGAAAAATCTATGCATTTAAGACTTGCTGGTGAATTACAAGATGCATCTCAAAAGAAAGGTTCCGCTGTTCGAAAAAAAGAAGAAGTTCATAAAATGGCAGAAGCTAACAAAGCTTTCTCTCATTTCAGGTTTTAATCAGACAATCTAAATTTAAATACTATGGCTAGACAAATTGTTTTAAATAAATATCGTAATGTCGGTATATGTGCACACGTAGATGCAGGTAAAACTACAACTACAGAAAGGGTTCTATTTTATACAGGACTATCTCATAAAATCGGCGAGGTTCACGATGGTGCCGCCACTATGGACTGGATGGAACAAGAGCAAGAAAGGGGTATTACTATTACATCTGCTGCAACAACATGTTTTTGGAGTGGTATGGAGCAACAATTCCCTCAGCATAGAATAAATATTATCGATACTCCGGGTCACGTTGATTTTACAATTGAGGTAGAAAGATCATTAAGGGTTTTAGATGGTGCGGTTGTAGTATTTTGTGGAACATCTGGAGTTGAGCCGCAATCAGAAACTGTTTGGAGGCAAGCAAATAGATATGAAGTTCCTAGAGTAGTATTTGTAAACAAGATGGATAGAGCTGGTGCAAACTTTGAGAGAGTTGTTCAGCAAATTAAAGACAGACTGCAAGCAAATATTGTTCCAATTCAATATAACATTGGTGCCGAAGATGACTTCAAAGGTGTTGTTGATCTAATAAACATGAGAGCAATATATTGGAATGAAGAAGATCAAGGTTTAACTTTCGACTCTAAAGAAATTCCAGAGGATCTCTTAGATAAATGTACTCAATTAAGAGAAGAAATGCTTGAAGCTGCTGCTGAAGCGAATGAAGAGCTTATGGATGCTTATCTTGAGAGCGGTGATTTGTCTGTTGAGCAAATAAAAGAAGGTTTAAGAATCAGATCTTTAGCAAATGAGGTAATTGTTGGCTTATGTGGATCTGCTTTTAAGAATAAAGGTGTTCAAGCTATGCTTGACGCTATAGTTGAGTATTTACCCGCGCCTGATGAAGTAAAAGCTATTACAGGTGTAATACCAAATAACTCTCAAGAAGATGAAGAAGAAGATTCAAGAAAATCTTCTGATGATGAGCCTTTTTCAGCACTTGCTTTTAAAATCGCAACAGATCCATTTGTTGGAACTTTGACTTTTATTAGAGTTTATTCGGGTGTATTGTCAGTGGGTGATGCTGTAATCAATTCAACCAAATCTAAAAAAGAAAGAGTTGGGCGAATGGTTCAAATGCATTCAAATAATAGAGAAGAAATCAAGGAAGTTAGAGCAGGCGACATTGCTGCATGTATTGGACTAAAAGATATTACTACTGGTGATACCTTATCAGACTCTAGTAGCCCAATAGTATTAGAAAGAATGGATTTTCCAGAACCTGTTATATCTGTAGCAGTTGAGCCAAAATCAAAACCAGATCAAGAAAAAATGTCACTTGCGCTTGGAAAGTTAGCCCAAGAAGATCCCTCATTTAGAGTAGCAAGTGATGAAGAGTCCGGTCAAACTATCATATCTGGAATGGGAGAACTTCATTTAGACGTTCTAGTTGACAGAATGAGAAGAGAATTTTCTGTAGAGGCTAATATTGGTAAACCACAGGTAGCATACAGAGAAACTATTAAAGAAACTGTTGAGGTTGAGGGTAAATTTGTTCGTCAAAGTGGTGGTAAAGGGCAGTATGGTCATGTTTGGTTAAAGCTTGAACCATTAGGCTTAGACGATGAATACGAATTTGTAGACAAGATTGTAGGTGGGGTAATTCCTAAAGAATATATACCTGCTGTAAACAAAGGCATTCAAGAACAAATGCAAAATGGAGTCATCGCAGGTTATCCATTGCTAGCCCTGAGAGCTACGCTATATGATGGATCCTTTCATGATGTTGACTCTAACGAAATGGCATTCAAGATTGCGGGTTCAATGGCTTTAAAGGAAGGTGCCAACAAAGCGAAGCCTGCCTTACTTGAGCCGGTAATGAAAGTTGTAGTCGTAACCCCTGAAGAGCACATGGGTGATGTTGTAGGTGATCTTAATAGAAGAAGAGGAATAATATTGGGTATGGATGACATTACTTCTGGTAAAGAGGTTTCATCTGAAGTTCCTCTTGCAGAAATGTTTGGATATGCAACTGATTTAAGATCAGCAACCCAAGGTAGGGCAACTTTTACTATGGAATTTACTAAGTACGGTGAGGTCCCAAGTAATATAGCTGAGCAGCTAAAAACCTCGTAAAAATATTAAAAATAAAACTGCTTCATTTATGTTGACAGTTGGGTAATTAGAAGCTTAGAATACGCCACATTTTGCGATTTGCATGATGTGAAAGAAAATTTTTATAGGTATTAATTTAAAGGAAAAAAATGGAGAATCAATCAATAAGAATAAGGCTTAAAGCTTTCGATTATAGACTGATTGATGCTTCAGCTAAATTAATAGTAGAAACAGTAAAAAAAACTGGGGCTGTTATTAATGGACCTATTCCATTACCTGTTAAAAAAGAGAAAACAACAATCTTGAAATCTCCTCATAAAGATAAAGATGCAAGAGATCAATATGAGATTGTTACTTATAAAAGACTTATGGATATAGTCAAACCAACTGATAAAACAGTTGATGCTTTAATGAAATTAGATCTATCTTCAGGGGTGGATGTTCAAATAAGCTTAGGCTAATTCATTTATAACGCGAATGCGGCCATAGAGGGTTATAAGCCCCGTATATAGGAGAGAAAATTGAGCATAGGCTTAATAGGAAATAAATCTGGAATGTCTCGTCTTTTTCTTGAAGACGGAGAATCTGTTCCTGTTACTGCAGTATCTGTTTGTGGTAATTTTGTTGCTGATATCAAAACAACGGAAAAAGATGGCTATTCATCATTAGTTGTTTCAAAGACAAAGAAATCAAATAAGGTGAATAAATCAAAGAGCGAGTTCTTTAAAAAGGTTAATCTAAATCCTGGTATTCTTGCAGAATTCAGGTGTGATTCAGATAAGGCTGAAGAATATGCTGTTGGTAAACATTTAACAGCTGATATGTTCGAAGTTGGTCAATATGTTGATGTCACAGGAACATCAAAAGGTAAAGGTTATGCTGGAGTTATTAAAAGACATAACTTTGCTATGCAAGACGCTACTCATGGTAATTCATTATCTCATAGAGCTCATGGGTCAATTGGTCAATGTCAAACTCCAGGAAGAGTTTGGAAAGGTAAAAAGATGTCAGGTCATATGGGTAATGTACAAAAAACTGTTCAGAACTTAAAAATAGTTGATTTAGATGTTGAGAATAACATCATTTATATTAAAGGAGCAGTTCCAGGCTTCAATGGCTCAGACCTAAAAATTAAACCTTCGCTAAAAAGATCATGAAAATAGACTTATTATCAACAACAAAAAAACAGAACATAGATATATCTGATTCTGCTTTTGGAAGAGACTTTAATGAATCTCTTGTTCATCAAGCTGTTGTAAGCTTTATGGCTGGTTCAAGACAGGGAACTTCTCAACAGAAGACTAGATCTGATGTTAGAGGTGGTGGTAAAAAACCATATAGACAAAAGGGAACAGGAAGAGCTAGAGCAGGTACTATCAGAAGTCCGCTTTGGAGAGGTGGTGGTGTAGCCTTTGCTTCTAGACCAAGAGACTATAGCAAGAAGATCAATAAGAAGATGTATAGAGCTGCTATAAGATCTATATTTTCTGAGTTACTTAGACAGGAGAGGCTCGTTGCTATCGAAAATCCTGTTTTAGAGAAACCTAAAACAAAAGAAATAGCAAAATTTTTGAATGAGTTTTCATTAAGTAAGGTCCTAATTATTACTGATGAGATAGATATCAATCTATTTTTATCTGTACGAAATATTCCAAATGTAGATGTAATAACTGTGAGAGAGATCAACCCAGTTATTTTGCTCAAAGCTCAAAAAGTAGCAGTAACTGCCGAAGCATTTAAACAAATTGAGGAGTGGGTAGATGCATAACGAAAAATTATACACATTGATTCAAGCCCCAATAGTTACTGAAAAATCCTCTCGATTGGGTGAAGAGCTTAAGCAGTTTGTTTTTAAAGTAGATCTTTCAGCAAACAAAAGAGAGATCAAACAAGCCGTAGAAAAACTTTTTAAAGTTGAAGTTCTTAAAGTTACTACTTCAATAGTAAAGGGTAAAAAGAAAAGAAATAGAACAGGAATTTACAAGAGATCAAATTATAAAAAAGCTTTTGTAACTCTTGGAAAAGACTCTGAAATACAACTTGAGGGTATTAATTAATCATGCCAGTAATAAAAGCAAAACCTACAAGTCCAGGAAGACGGGGTGTAATATCCGTCAAAACTGACTTGTATAAAGGGAAACCACTCAAATCGTTAATTCAGCCTAAATCAAAAAATGGTGGAAGAAATAATAATGGCCGAATTACCGTAAGACATCAAGGTGGTGGCCACAAACAACACTACAGAATAATAGACTTTAAGAGAAATAAGTTAAATATTCCAGCTACTGTAGAGAGATTAGAATATGATCCAAATAGATCTGCTCACATAGCTCTTCTTAAGTATAAAGACGGCGAAAGAAGATATATTATTGCCCCATCTAAGTTAAATGTCGGCGATGAGGTTATTTCTGCAGAGAAGTGTGAAATCAAAGTCGGCAATTCAATGAAATTAAAAGACATACCTCTTGGAACCAATGTCCATTGTGTGGAACTTAAGCCACTCAAAGGGGCGCAGCTTGCAAGAAGTGCTGGCACTTCAGCCAGACTGATAGCAAAAGAGGGTATATATGCAACTTTAAGACTTCAATCAGGTGAAACAAGAAAGGTTCTTTGGGAATGTAGGGCAACATTAGGAGTAGTATCAAACCAGGAAAATAACCTTAAGTCACTTGGTAAGGCTGGAGCTAAAAGATGGAGGGGTGTTAGACCAACTGTCAGAGGTGTTGCTATGAACCCTGTTGACCATCCCCATGGTGGTGGTGAAGGTAGAACATCAGGTGGAAGACATCCATCCACACCTTGGGGAGTTCCTACAAAGGGTTACAAGACTAGAAAAAATCAAAGAACTGACGATTTAATTATTAGAAGAAGAGGAAGTAGAAAGTAAAATGCCAAGATCACTTAAAAAAGGTCCATTTATAGATTTATCCCTTGAAAAAAAGGTTGAAGCAGCAGTTGCATCAAATGACAAGAGACCAATTAAAACTTGGTCAAGAAGATCTATGATTAATCCATCTATGGTTGGATTAACTATTGCTGTTCATAACGGAAGGCAACATGTTCCTGTATATGTCAATGAGGATATGGTAGGTCATAAGCTTGGTGAATTTTCTCTAACTCGTACATTTAAAATGCACTCAGGTGACAGGAAGGCTAAATAATGGAAACAAGAGCTTATTTAAAAGGAACAAGACTATCACCACAAAAAGCTGGGCTTGTTGCTGACGCAATTAGAGGAAAATCAGTCCAAGATGCTATGGATTTTTTAGGCTTTAACAAACAAAAAGGCGCAGCTGTAATTAAAAAGCTTCTAGAGTCTGCTATTGCTAATGCTGAGCATAATGATAAAGCAGACATAGACTTATTATTAGTTAAATCAATTATTGTAAATCAAGGCATGAGACTTAAAAGAATGAAACCAAGAGCTAGAGGCAGAGCTGACAGGATTATTAAACCAACATGCCACATAGAAATTATTTTATCCGAGGGTAGTAAATAATGGGACAAAAAGTAAATCCAACTGGCTTTAGATTAGGTACCAGCAAAAAGCAAAATGCTAATTGGTATGCAAAAGGAAAGGCTTTTTCTGAGAACTTAATTCAAGATCTTAAGGTAAGAGAATACTTTAAGGTAAAACTTAAGAATTCATCAATAAGCAAAATTGAATTAGAAAGATCTGCAGAAAATTTTGTTGTTTCAATTTTTACATCTAGACCAGGAATTATTATTGGTAAGCGTGGTGAGGAGATAGAAAATTTAAAGAAAGCTGTTGAAAAAATTGTCAAGAAACCAGCTCAAATAAATATTAAAGAGGTAAAAAAACCTGACCTAGATGCAACTATTCTTGCTGAGGGAATAGCTCAGCAATTAGAAAGAAGGGTAATGTTTAGAAGAGCAATGAAGAGAACGGTACAAAGCGCTCTGAGGCAAAGTGCTAAAGGTGTGAGAGTTGAAGTATCTGGAAGATTAAATGGTGCAGAAATTGCAAGAACTGAATGGTACAGAGAGGGAAGGGTCCCACTGCATACCTTAAGGGCTGATATAGATTATGGAACAGCTGAAGCATTGACTACTTATGGAATAATTGGTGTGAAGGTTTGGGTATTCAAGGGCGAGACCACTGAAGATCCATATAAAGTTGATCAAGGAAATTAAGCATTATGTTACAACCAAAACAAACAAAATTTAGAAAGATGCATAAAGGCAGAAATAGAGGCCTTGCACAAAATGGTAATACTGTTGCTTTTGGAAGATTTGGTTTGGTAGCTTCTGGCAGAGGAAGAATTACTGCTAGACAAATTGAAGCAGCCAGAAGAGCAATGACAAGACATATTAAAAGGGGCGGTAATATTTGGATAAGAATCTTTCCAGACAAACCAATAACCAAAAAGCCTTTAGAGGTAAGAATGGGTAAGGGTAAAGGAAATGTTGAATACTGGGTTGCTTTAGTTCAGCCTGGAAAAGTGATGTTTGAAATGGCTGGAGTTACTGAAGAATTAGCTAGAGAAGCTTTCAAACTTGCATCAGCCAAGCTTCCAGTTAAAACCCATTTTATTAGCAAGGACGTATAAATGAATAAAGAATTTGCTGAATTAAAAAACAAGAGCTCTAAAGAATTAGAAGCTGAGCTCATGGTTGCTAGAGAAGATCAGTTTACGCTGAGAATCAAACATAAGACTGGTCAATTGAATGAGACAAGTCAGCTTGGAGAAGTAAAAAAGAAAATAGCTAGGATTAAAACATTGATTAATGCTAATAAATTAAAGGATGAAAAATAATGGAAAATTCTAATCCAAGAATATTGACAGGAGTTGTTACCAGTAATAAAGCTGATAAGACAATCACTGTTCAGATTGAAAGAAAGGTTAAGCATCCCTTGTATGGAAAGATTATTAAAAGATCAACTAAAGTCCATGCTCATGACGAAGAAAATAATGCATCAATAGGTGATGTTGTCACCGTAAAAGAATGCAAGCCTTTTTCTAAAACCAAAACATGGATTCTTGTTAATGATAATCAGGCTGATAAATCTGAACCAGCAAAAGTTGCCGAAGTTGAGGAGAGTGAATAATGATACAAATGCAATCACTTTTAAAAATCGCTGATAACAGCGGTGCTAGAAGCGTCATGTGTATAAAGGTTCTTGGCGGTTCAAAAAGGAGATATGCAAATATCGGCGACGTTATCAAAGTTGCTGTTAGAGAAGCTATCCCGACTGGAAAAGTTAAAAAAGGACAGGTTGTTGATGCGCTAATTGTAAGAACAAAAAAAGGCGTTAGAAGAAAAGATGGCTCTTTAATAAAATTTGATGAAAACGCAGCTGTTCTTATTAACAATCAGAAAGCTCCAATTGGAACGAGGGTTTTTGGGCCTGTTACAAGAGAATTAAGAGATGGCAAGCATATGAAAATATTGTCACTTGCCCCTGAGGTACTATAAAGATGACAAATATTACTACTAAATTAAGAACTGGTGATGAGGTTGTTGTATTAGCTGGAAGAGATGTTGGTAAAACAGGAACTTTAAGAAAGATACTTAAATCTAAAAATAAAGGGATTGTTACAGGTGTAAATATGGTTAAAAAGCATACTAAGCCAAATCCTGAAATGGGTATCACTGGAGGAATTGTTGAGCAAGAATCTTCCATTGATTTATCCAATTTAGCAATCTGGAACTCTAAAACTAAGTCAAAAGACAAGATTGCTTATTCAGTTGATAAAGAAGGTAAAAAAATTAGATTATTCAAATCAAATAATAAAGAGATTAAATAATGTCAAATTTAAAAGAAACATACAAAAAAGACCTTGTTCCAGCATTACAAGAAAAGCTTGGAATACAAAATGTCATGGCCGTACCCAAGCTTACTAAAGTTGTAATTAACATGGGGGTTGGAGAGGCTGCTAATGATAAAAAACATCTTGAATCTGCTGTGCAAAATCTAACTGCTATTGCTGGACAAAAGCCTGTGGTGACAAAAGCAAGAAAATCAGTAGCAAGTTTTAAGATAAGAGAAGGTTGGCCTTTGGGCTGCAAAGTTACTCTTAGGGGTGACAAAATGTATGAATTTATGGAAAGGCTAATTAATATAGCAATTCCAAGAGAAAGAGATTTTAGAGGCCTAAACTCAAAATCATTTGATGGGCAGGGCAATTATAATTTTGGAATTAAAGAACAGATTATCTTTCCAGAGATTAATTACGACAATATTGACAATATTAGAGGTATGGATGTTTGTATTAATACATCTGCAACAAATAAAGAACATGCTAAGGCGCTACTAGAAGCTTTAGAGTTCCCATTTAAAAAATAGGTATAAATTTATGGCAAAGAAATCAATGATTGCAAGAGAGCATAAAAGAATAAAAACTGTTGCGAAATATGCTGCAAAAAGAGCAGAACTTAAAGCAATATTTTCTGATCTCAGTTTGCCTAGCGAAGAGAGATATGAGGCATATAAGAAGTTTCAAAAACTTCCTAGGAATGCTAGTCCCTCAAGAGTTGTTAGAAGATGTCAGGTTACTGGAAGACCTCATGCTGTATATAGAAAATTTGGGCTTAGCAGAATTAAGCTTAGAGAAGCAGCTATGAGAGGAGATATTCCAGGTTTAGTTAAATCAAGTTGGTAAAATTATGAGTTTTCAAGATCCTATTTCAGATTGTTTAACAAGAATACGTAACGGATTAATGCGTGGTAAGAAAGACGTGCATGCTCCATACTCAAAACTCAAACATCAGTTAGTAGATGTTTTAGTTAGTGAGGGTTATCTCAAGGGCTGTGAAAAAGTTGAAAGCGATGGAAAGCCAGCCATAAAAATCACTTTAAAATATTTTAATGAAAAGCCAGTTATTCAAGATCTTGTAAGAATTAGCAAGCCCAGCTTAAGAAAGTATTCAGCTGCTTCAGATCTCAAACAAGTTAAAAATGGTCTTGGATCATACATAGTATCAACTAATCAAGGCTTGATGACAGACAAAGATGCTAAGTCTAAGAATATTGGCGGCGAAATTTTGTGCGAGGTATTTTAAATGTCAAGAGTTGCTAAAAATCCAATTACTATACCAGACGGAGTTACTATAACTGTTGAGTCAAACTCAGTTAATGTCAAAGGTAAGCTTGGTGAAATGTCGTTTGAATTATCAGAATCAATCTCTTTGGACATTCAAGACAATATTGCATCAGTAAAATATGATGAAACATCTAAACAATCTATTGCACTTGCAGGAACATCTAGAGCTTTAATTAATAACATGGTTATTGGTGTTTCTGATGGATTTGAGAAGAAGCTTGAACTTAAAGGGGTTGGGTATAGGGCAAAAGCATCAGGCAAACTCCTTGAATTAACTCTAGGCTTTTCACATCCTGTCAAATATCAATTACCTGAAGAAGTATCAGTTGAAACACCATCACAAACAGAAGTGGTTCTAAAAAGCTTCAATAAACAAATTCTTGGTCAAGCTGCTGCAGAAATTAGAGCATTTAGACCACCTGAGCCATACAAGGGCAAAGGGGTTAAATATTCAGATGAAATTATTAGAAGAAAAGAAGCTAAGAAAGCTGCTGGAGGCGCATAATGAGTGTTAAAAATATTTCTAGGCTCAGAAGAGCAAAGAAAACTAGGATGAACATCAGACATCAAGAAACACCTAGACTGACTGTATATAGATCTTCACAGCATTTTTATGCTCAAGTTTTTGATAGCTTGGGTTCTAAAGTTATTGCATCTGCATCAACAGTTGAGAAGGAAATTGAAGAAAAATCTAATAATGTCAAAGCAGCTGCTGCAGTTGGTAAAAAAGTAGCTGAACGAGCATTAGAGAGTGGAGTTAAAAAAGTAGTTTTTGATAGATCTGGTTATAAATATCATGGCCGAATAAAAGCGCTTGCTGATTCAGCAAGAGACGCAGGCTTGGAGTTTTAATAAATACAATGAAAGATAATAGAAATAATACAAACAATCAGCAACAAGATGCGCTTGAAGAAAAGTTAGTTCAAGTTAACAGGGTAGCAAAAGTTGTTAAAGGTGGAAGAATCTTTGGATTCACTGCTTTGACTGTAGTTGGTGATGGTAATGGAAGAGTGGGTTTTGGAAGAGGTAAGGCTAAAGAAGTCCCAATTGCCATTCAAAAAGCCATGGAAAATGCACGTAGAAGCATGGTTGAGGTAGAGCTTAATAACACTACGATATGGTACCCAATAAAAGCAAAGCATGGCTCAGCTAATGTCTATATGCAACCTGCATCAGAAGGTACAGGTATTATTGCTGGTGGTGCAATGAGAGCAGTTCTAGAGCTTGCTGGAGTGCAAAATGTTTTAGCAAAATGCTATGGATCAACTAATCCAGTTAATGTAGTAAGAGCAACCATAAATGCTTTAAGTGCCATGGAGTCACCAGAAACAGTTGCTAGCAGGAGAGGTATTAAAGTAGAGCAAGTATCATGAGCAAAGATAAAACAATAAATATAAAGTTAGTTAAAAGCGGAATTGGGAGAATGAAGTCCCATAAGCTTTGCATTAAGGGGCTTGGATTTAAAAAACTAAACCAAACAGTAACTATTATTGATACCCCAAGCAACAGAGGAATGATCAATAAAATTTCAGACATGATTGAAATTCAGGAATAATAAAATGAGTGAAACAGATAATAATTTAGCCCTCAATACTATATCTGATGTAGCAACATCCAAAGACAAGAAGAGAGTTGGAAGAGGCATTGGATCTGGTACTGGAAAAACAGCCGGTAGAGGTCATAAAGGTCAAAAATCAAGATCAGGAGGAAATGTTAGGCGTGGTTTTGAGGGTGGACAAATGCCACTTCAACAAAGACTACCTAAATTTGGTTTCTCTTCAAGAACAAATAACCATCTTAAAGACGTTAATCTTAAATTAATTAACGGTATGGAAAAGGTAACTTTAGAGACTTTGAAAGAAAATAAAGTTATAGGAAAATCTATAAAGAAAGTAAAAATCTTTGGAGATTTCGAAGTCACATCAAAAATGTCTGTAGAGGGTATTAAGGTAACAAAGGGTGCGAAAGCATCAATTGAAAAAGCTGGAGGATCCATTAAGGAATAATCATGGCTGAGCAAGGTGCAGGAATGAGTGATCTATGGAAAAGACTAAGATTTGTCTTCATGGCAATTATTGTCTATAGAATTGGCTCACACATACCAATACCTGGAATAGACCCAGATCGATTAGCCCAACTTTTTGAGCAGAATCAGGGAACTATCTTAGATATGTTTAATATGTTCTCTGGTGGAGCTTTAGAGAGGATGAGTGTTTTTGCGCTTAACGTAATTCCATACATATCAGCTGCAATTATTATGCAACTATTCTCAAACTCTATTCCTTATTTAATAGAGCTAAAAAAGGATGGGCAGGCTGGAAGGAATAAAATCACACAATATACAAGATATGGAACAGTCATTCTTGCATTTATTCAAGCTTCTGCATTAGCTGTGACACTTTCATCTAGTGGACTAGCCTTTACACCAGGTACTTCATTCTTTGTTTCTGCGGTTTTCTCAGTAGTGGCAGGAACAGTATTTTTAATGTGGTTAGGAGAGCAGGTATCTGAGAGAGGTATAGGAAATGGAATCTCTATAATTATTGCTACAAGTATTTTAACAGGTATACCAGGGGCTATTGGCCAATCTCTTGAGCAAGCGAGACAAGGGGATTTAAATATACTTCTACTTATCGGAATTGGTTTATTGGCAATGATCGTAATTGCAATTGTAGTATTTATTGAAAGAGGTCAGAGAAGGATCACTGTAAATTATGCTCAACGTCAACAAGGCAGAAGAATGATGCAGGCGCAATCAAGCCATCTACCTTTCAAAGTTAATATGGCAGGAGTTATTCCTGCAATTTTTGCAAGCACATTTCTATTATTTCCAGCCTCATTGTCAACATGGTTTGGTCAAAGTGAGACACTTGGTTTTTTACAAAGCATTTCTTTAGCTTTAAACCCTGGACAGCCTCTATATGTATTAGTTTTTGCTACGCTTATAATTTCCTTTTGTTTTATATGGTTAGCATTAACCTTTAATACAAAAGAAGTGTCAGATAATCTAAAAAGATCTGGAGCATACATAGCTGGTATTAGGCCCGGTGAGCAAACAGCAAATTATATTGATGCTGTGCTTGCTAGATTAACTGTTTTCGGAGCAATATATTTAACGCTTATATGCTTGCTTCCATTAGCCTTAATTAATTTTGCAGGAGTTTCTTTCTACTTTGGTGGAACCTCAGTCTTAATTATTGTTGTTGTATTAATGGATTTTATGGCTCAAGTTCAATCTCATTTGATGTCAGGACAATATGCATCATTAATGAAAAAAGCAAATTTAAAAAACTACAAAAGATAATATGAAAGTTAAAGCATCAGTAAAAAAAATCTGCAGAAATTGCAAAATAGTTCGAAGAAATGGCGTTCTATTTGTTATCTGTAAAACAGACAAAAAACATAAACAGAGACAAGGATAAGATATGGCAAGGATAGCTGGAGTTAATATTCCTGAAAACAAACATGTAGAGATCTCTCTTACACATATATTTGGAATTGGCAGAACTACTGCTCAGACTATATGTAAAGAGCTAAAGATTGACTATACAAGAAAAATATCTGAACTTACCGAAGATGAGATTGAGTTAATTAGGAGCTCAGTTGCAAAAATAAATGTAGAAGGTGATCTAAGAAGAGAAATAAGCACCAATATAAAAAGATTAATGGATCTTAAGTCATATAGAGGAGTAAGACATAGAAGAAAACTCCCAACAAGAGGCCAGAGAACTAAAACAAATGCTAGAACAAGAAAAGGCGCTAAAAAACCAATGAGAGGTTAATAAAGATGGCAGTTAAAGGAAAGAAATCAAAAAAGATTGTTACTGATGGAGTGGCGCATATTCACTCTTCTTTCAACAATACTATTGTAACCATAACAGACAAGCAGGGAAATACTGTTTGCTGGGCGACATCTGGAGGCTCAGGTTTTAAAGGTTCAAGAAAAAGTACGCCTTTCGCTGCGCAGATAGCTGCTGAAAAGGCTGGAAATACTGCAAAAGAGTTTGGAATGATTAATTTGGATGTAAAGGTTAAAGGTCCTGGCGGTGGAAGAGAGTCTGCCATAAGGTCTTTAAATGCATGCGGGTTAAAGATTAAAAGTATAACTGACGTCACACCATTACCTCATAATGGATGTAGACCATCTAAAAAAAGAAGAGTTTAACGGAGAAGTAAATGGCTAGATATAGAGGACCATCATTAAGACTGTCAAGAAGAGAAGGGACTGATCTTTTCCTTAAAAGTGGAGTTAGAGCAATTGAATCAAAATGTAACATGGATTCACCTCCTGGAGCTCAAGGTGCTAGAAGAGGAAGGTTATCTGACTATGGTTTACAGCTAAGAGAAAAACAAAAAGTTAGAAGAATGTACGGAGTGCTAGAAAAGCAATTTAGAAATTACTACAAAAAAGCTGCATCCCAAAAAGGAAATACAGGTGAAAACCTATTATCTTTACTCGAAAAGAGGCTTGATAATGTTGTTTACAGAATGGGCTTTGGATGTACCAGAGCAGAAGCTAGACAAATGGTTTCTCATAAAGCATTTAAGGTTAACGGACAGGTTGTAAATATACCTTCTTATCAGGTTCAAGATGGCGATGAGATTGAAGTAAGAGAAAGAAAAAAATCACATCTTAGAATCGCTTCGGCATTAAAAATAGCAGCTTCACGTGAAGAGTGTGATTGGGTTGAAGTTGATGATAAAAATTTAAAAGGGGTATTTAAATCAGCTCCAGATAGAGCAGATTTAGGAACAGAAATTAACGAAAATCTTATTATTGAGCTTTACTCAAAATAAGAAATAAAGGCGGATAAAATTATGCAAACATCAGTAATAGATTTACTAGTCCCAACAGAAATTCAAGTTGATGACATTTCACCAACTTTATCCAAGGTTACACTTGAACCTTTAGAAAGAGGTTTTGGCCACACTCTTGGTAATGCGCTTAGAAGGATTTTATTATCATCTATGCCTGGAGCAGCAGTTACAGATGTTGTAATTGATGGCATTGCCCATGAGTACAGCACTATTGAAGGTGTTAGAGAAGATGTTATTGATATTCTTCTAAATATCAAAGATATGCCTGTGAAAGTGATTGAAGGTGATACTGCAGAAATTGTGCTTGATGTAACAGGTCCATGTGATGTCCTTGCATCATCATTTGAAGTGCCTGGTAATGTTGAGCTTGTGGATCAAGACTTTCACGTTGCATCAATAATTGACAAAGTAAACTTAAAAATGACTTTAACTGTTAAAACAGGAAGAGGTTATGAGCCAGCAGATCTTCGAGATGATGAAGATAGAGTGGTAGGTGGTTTAAAAGTAGACGCTTCCTACAGCCCTGTTAAAAGAGTTTCTTATAATGTTGATAATGCAAGATTTGAGAAAAGAACAGACTTAGACAAGCTTTTAATTGAGCTTGAAACGGATGGAACTCTTGATCCAAAAATGGCTATCGAGCATGCAGCTACAATATTCCAGCAACAGCTTAGCGCATTTGTTGATTTAGATGCAATTGCAGAGCAGGAAGCTAAAAAAGATCAAAATGATTTTGATCCATTGCTACTTAGATCAATTGAAGAGCTTGAGCTAACAGTACGTTCTACCAACTGTCTGAAAGCTGAAAGCATATTTTTAATTGGAGATTTAATACATAGATCAGAATTTGACCTTTTGAAAACCCCTAATTTAGGAAAAAAATCGCTTAACGAAATCAAAGATGTATTGGCATCAAAGAATTTATCATTAGGCATGACAGTTGAAAATTGGCCACCATTAGGATAATTAAAGATGAGACATAGAAAAGCAGGAAGAAAACTAAATAGAAATTCATCACATAGAAAGGCTCTGTTTAAAAATCTTTCCATAGCACTTATTGAACAAGATATTATTAGAACAACTCTGCCAAAAGCAAAAGAGCTTAGAAGATTTATTGAACCACTAATTACTCTTGCAAAAGTTGATAGTGTTGCAAACAGAAGACTTGCTTTTAATAAACTTCGTTCAGACTCGGCTGTAGGAAAACTATTCTCTACTGTTGCAGTTAATTCAAAAGATAGAAATGGCGGCTATACAAGAATAATTAAAGCTGGTTTTAGGCCTGGTGATAAAGCTGATATGGCATATATTGAGCTTGTTGATAGAGACCTCGGCAATGCCGATCAAGACACACCAGACGCTGAAGAAAACACAGCAGCTTAACTTAAGATTTGTTTAAGAAAGGTTCCCGTATAGGAACCTTTTTTATTTGCTACATTCTCTGGAGTCCCGCTAGCAACAATAGTTCCACCTTCGCTTCCTCCCTCAGGTCCAAGGTCAATTATCCAATCAGCTGTTTTGATGACATCTAGATTATGTTCAATTACAACAATAGTATTTCCTTGATCTTTTAATCTTTTCAAAACATTCATTAATAACTCTATATCTGCAAAATGAAGGCCAGTTGTAGGCTCATCAAGTATAAAGAGGGTTTTACCTGTGCTTCTTTTAGAAAGCTCTTTTGCTAGCTTTATTCTTTGCGCTTCTCCTCCTGAGAGGGTTATAGCCGACTGACCAAGCGTAATGTAGCCCAAACCAACATCATTTAAAGTAACGAGTTTATTTTTAATAGCAGGATGAGCATCAAAAAAAGCCAAGGCTTCTTCTACTGTCATATTCAAAATATCGCTTATATTCTTATCTTTAAACTTAACTTCTAAGGTTTGCTCATTGTATCTTTGCCCATTACAAATATCACACATAACATACACATCAGCTAGAAAATGCATTTCTACTTTAGTCATGCCATCCCCTTGGCAAGCTTCGCACCTTCCACCTTTTACATTAAAACTAAACCTACCAGGCTTATAACCTCTTGATCTAGCTTCAACGGTTTGTGATAGAAGATCTCTTATATGGGAAAATAGCCCTGTGTATGTTGCCGGATTAGATCTAGGGGTTCTCCCAATAGGAGACTGATCAATGTTTATTACCTTGTCTAAATTCTCTAATCCATCAATCTTTTGGCATTTAACTTCTTTTGTTAGTTTTGATTTATTTAAAATAAATGAACTTAATGGGAGGAGAGTTTGATTTATTAATGATGATTTGCCCGAACCGGAAACCCCAGTAATACAAGTGAAAAGCCCAACAGGTATTTGAGCTGAAACATTTTTTAGATTATTTTCCTGAGATTCGATAATGTGAATAAACTTATCAGATGGTTTCTTTCGAATGCTTGGAATTGAAATTTGTTTTTCACCAGAAAGATACTTTGCAGTTATAGAATTTTTATTATTTAGAATTTCTTCTAAAGTTCCCTCTGCGCAGATTTCTCCCCCATGCTTACCAGCACCTGGTCCAATATCTATAATATGGTCAGCGCATCTAATAGCCTCTTCATCATGTTCTACAACAATGACTGTATTGCCTAAATTTTTTAGGTTATTGAGAGTTTTTATCAATTTTTCATTATCTCTTTGGTGTAATCCAATCGATGGCTCATCAAGAACGTAAGTAACGCCAACCAGACCAGATCCAATTTGTGAAGCCAGTCTTATTCTTTGCGCTTCGCCACCAGAGAGACTCTCTGCACTTCTCTCTAGTGTTAGATAGCTAAGACCAACATCCTCCAAAAAAGTAAGCCTGTCAGTTATCTCTTTTAATATTTTCTCAGCGATTTTGAGTTCAGATCCATCTAATTTCATATTTTCAATGAATGCCAATGCATCATTGATTCTAAGAGAGGTGATTGAGCCTATAGCAGTATCATTTATGAAAACATTTCTAGCTATTTTATTTAATCTTGAGCCATTGCAAACATTGCATGCACTTTTAGACATAAGCTTTGATAGTTCCTCTCTTATGTATTCAGAGTCAGTTTCTTTAAATCTTCTTTCAGTGCTAGGAATAATACCTTCAAACTTGTGCTTTCTGACAATTCTACTTCCGCTTCTAAACCTATGAGAGAAGTCAACTTTATCTTTTGAACCCCATAAAATGATTTCTTTTATATCATCAGGATAATCTTTCCATTGAGTGGTTAGGCTAAAGTTATAATGAGCAGCTAAGCATTTTAGTTGATAAAAATAAAATCTATTTCGTCTTGTCCATCCTTTTATAGCACCATTACTTATAGATACTTCTTCATCTTGAATCAATCTCTTCTCATTAAAGTATTGGATCACCCCAAGACCATCACACTTTTCACATGCTCCAAATGGGTTATTAAATGAGAACATTCTTGGTTCCAGCTCAGGGATGCTATAACCACATTGTGAGCAAGAAAAGTTTGATGAAAATAATTTTACTTTTTTGTTTGAATTTATTTCTTCAACTTCCACAAGACCGTCAGATAACAAGAGTGAAGTCTCAATTGATTCTGAAAGTCTTGATCTGGTTTCATCAGTTTTTTTTAAAATTATTCTATCAATAACTGCGGAAATATCATGCTTCTTATTTTTTTCTAATTCAGGAAATTCTTCAATTGGGTAAACTTCACCATCGACTTTTACTCTTACGTACCCAGCTTTTCTTAAATCTTCATATACAGCATGATGCTCTCCTTTCTTACCTCTAATTACCGGAGCTAATACCATTAACTTTGAACCTTCTTTCATTTCAAATATATCGTTACATATTTCCGTAACAGTCTTTGCAGCTAGCTCTTCATTGTGGTCAGGGCAAGTAGGAATACCTATTCGAGCATATAATAGTCTTAGATAATCATAAATTTCAGTAACAGTTCCAACTGTTGATCTTGGATTATGAGATGTTGCCTTTTGTTCAATTGATATGGCTGGTGATAGGCCTTCAATTTGATCAACATCTGGTTTTTCCATCATTGACAGAAACTGTCTTGCATATGTTGATAAGGACTCAACATATCTTCTTTGACCTTCGGCATATAGAGTGTCAAAAGCAAGTGAAGACTTTCCTGATCCAGAAAGTCCTGTAATAACTATTATTTTATTTCTAGGTATCTCAAGGCTTATATTTTTCAAATTATGTGTTCGAGCACCTTTGATATAAATATTGTCCATAAGAAAGAAATAATCCGTGATGAAAAAATTATTTTGAGTTAAACTTCATAGATCATTATAAGAGGTAATTATGAGTAGAGGCGTAAATAAAGTTATTTTAGTTGGAAATTTGGGTCAAAAACCAGAAATGAGATATACGGCGACTCAATCCGCAGTTGCTAATCTTTCAATAGCTACGACTGAATCCTGGAAGGACAAAGAGAGCGGCGAGATGAGAGATAAAACGGAATGGCATAAAGTCGTATTTTTTGGAAAGCTAGCAGAAATTGTTGAAAAGTATCTTGATAAAGGTTCGAGTGTTTACGTAGAAGGAAAGCTCCAAACCAGAAAATGGCAGGACAAGAATGGAGCTGATAGATGGACAACTGAAATCGTTGGTAATGAATTAACAATGCTTGGGTCAAGAGCGCAAAGCGAGGCAGCGATGTCAAACAACAATCAAACTGAATCGCCATTTCCATCTGAAGATGATTCTGGATCAGGCCTAACAGATGACGATATTCCTTTTTAGGATTTAACCTAGTTGAAGTTTGACACTATTCTCTTTGAAGAGAAAGATTCCATAGCATTAATAACCTTAAATAGGCCAAAAAAACTTAATGCTTTTAATCAATCAATGCTTTTTGATCTATTAAAGGCATTCGATCATTGTGACCAAAGCGATTCCATAAAAGCTATCATAATAACAGGATCAGGAAGGGCATTTTGTGCAGGGGCTGATCTATCTTCTGGTGAAAATACCTTTAAAAAAGAATTTGATAATACAGATACGTATGATGAGAATTTTAATAGAGATTCTGGAGGAATTTTAACTCTTAGGATGTACAGAAGCCTAAAGCCTATCATTGCAGCATGTAATGGACCGGCTGTAGGTGTTGGGGCAACTCTCCAATTAGCAGCTGATATTCGCATAGCATCCAACAATGCTACTTTCTCATTTCCATTCGCTAAAAGAGGGATTGCACCTGATGCATGCTCCAGCTGGTTTTTGCCTAAAATAGTTGGCATATCTAAAGCTTTAGAATGGTCATATTCTGGAGAAATGATTGGTTCAGATGATGCATTTGCAAGTGGGCTTGTTTCCTATATTTCCTCTTCAAAGGATTTAATAAATGATGCTATTAAAGTAGCAACAAAATTTATCAATACCTCGTCGCCAGTATCAATTGCACTAACTAGGCAAATGATGTGGTCACTGTCATCGAGGCCAACTCCTGAAGATGCTCATAAAATAGATTCAAAAGTCATTGAAGCAAGAGGCTTATCTGAAGATGCTGCTGAAGGAGTAATTTCGTTTTTGGAGAAGAGAAATCCTAGCTTTAAAAATCTTGTTTCAAAAGATATTCCAAATGTTTTTCCATGGGACGAATCACAATTTAGAAAAGAGGACTAAAATGTTATTTGATAAATACAAGTTAAAAAATACAACCCTTAGAAATAGAATTGTAATGGCGCCCATGACTCGAAGCATGTCACCAGGAGGGGTTCCAACAAAAGATGTTGTTGATTATTATCAAAGAAGAGCCAAAGCCAACGTTGGTTTGATTATTACTGAGGGGATAGAAATTAGCCATGCTGCTTCAAGCGCTTACCCTAATGTACCTAGGTTGGATAGTGAGAAAGCAATTACTGGTTGGAAAGAGGTAGTTAGTGGAATAAAAAATAGTGGTGGAGCAGTTGTAGGGCAATTATGGCATTGTGGCGGATTTAGAAAGCCGGGTATGGGGCCGAATCCTGATGTGCCGGGTCATACAGCATCAGGATTAACTCGCCCAGGCAAGAATGTAGCTCACCCAATGACAATTGATGACATAAATCAAACAATTGATGCTTATGCTGCTGATGCAAAACGTTGTGAAGAGATTGGCTTTGATGGTATTGAAATTCATGGTGCCCATGGTTATTTAATTGACAATTTCTTATGGGAGGGAACAAATATTAGGGATGATGACTATGGAGGCTCAATAGAAAACAGAGCAAGATTAGCTACAGAAATTGTTGATGCAATTAGATCAAATGTTAGTGATGATTTTATTGTCGGTTTTCGATTTTCACAATGGAAGCAACAAGATTACAGAGCACGCTTAGCAAATAATGATAAAGAGTTAGCTGAAATGCTAAAAGGGCCAACTAAATCAGGTTTAGACTACCTTCACTCAAGCATGAGAAGGTATTGGGAGCCAGAATTTAAGAAGTCAGATCATAATCTTGCTTACTGGACAAAAAAAATTTCAAAACTTCCTACAATAAGTGTTGGTAGTGTAGGCCTTGATTCAGATTTTATAGACATGACTGCACCAGCTAAACCATCAAATATTCAAAAAGTTATTGATGATATAAATGAAGGTAAGTACGATTTGGTAGCAGTCGGTCGAGCATTACTAGCAGATCATGAATGGGCTCTGAAAATGGAAGAGGGTAGATTAGACGATATTAAATCTTATAACGAGGATACTTTAAAAACTTATTTTTAGTTTAATATTCTGAAAAAATTAAAGTAGCATTTGTTCCGCCAAACCCAAACGAGTTACTCATTGCGCACGAAATTTTTTGCTCTCTAGTTTCTTGATTAATATCTAATCCATCAGCCTCATCAACTAATTTATCAATATTAATTGATGGAGCTATAAAGTTTTCATTAATCATCATTATTGAATAAATTGCCTCTTGAACTCCTGTGGCACCTAAAGAATGACCAGTCATAGACTTTGTAGAGCTGATAGTTGGAATATTATTTTCAAAGACTTTTTTTATTGCATTGAGTTCAGCTAAGTCCCCTACAGGCGTGCTAGTACCATGCGCATTAATGTAATCGATGGATTTTTTTGATGCTGTTAGAGCGCCTCTCATGCATCTTTCTGCTCCCTCTCCAGAGGGTGCAACCATATCGTATCCATCTGAGTTAGCAAAATATCCAGATAATTCTGCAATTATATTAGCACCTCTATTTTTCGCATGATCCTCGTCTTCTAAAATAAGGATACCCGCACCTCCTGATATAACAAATCCATCCCTATCGACATCAAAAGCTCTTGATGCAATAGAGGGATTGTCATTGAAGTTCGATGAAAGGGCACCCATCGCATCAAACATACATGAAGAACTCCAGTGCTCGTCTTCTCCACCTCCAACAAGGACAATATCTTGTTGACCAGATTTTATTAATTCTGCTCCGTGACCAATGCAGTGAGCGCTTGTTGAGCAGGCAGATGAAATTGAATAGTTCACTCCTTGAAGTTTCAAGGCTGTTCCCAATATAGCTGCTACTGTACTTCCCATGGTTTTTGTTACAGCATAGGGACCAATTCTTTTTGGGCCTTTATCCCTTGTTATGTCAGCTGTAATAACCTGAGCTTTTGTTGACGCACCGCCAGAGCCTGCAACTATCCCAACTCTAGGATTTGATAGCATCTCATCGCTAAGACCTGACATATCAATAGCATCTAGTGCTGCCAGATAAGCATATGCTGGGGCTTCACCCATAAATCTTAAAAGTTTCCTATCAATAACTTCTTTAAGATCAATATTAATACTTCCAGATATCTGGCTCCTAAAGTTCATATCTGAATATGCTTGGTTCTTTACTATCCCAGACTTTCCATTTTGTAAGCTATGCAGGACCTCTTTATATGAATGGCCTATACATGATTTTATTCCAATTCCTGTTACTACAACTTTTTTCATAATTAAAAATTACTTGTATCTTTAAATAATCCCACTTTAAGATTTTCAGCAGAATAAACCTCTCTATCATCAACATACATTTTTCCATGAGCTAGGCCAAGAACTGCACCTCTGTTAATAATTCTTTTTATATCTAACTCATATCTTACTATTTTAGCAGTTGGTAAAACTTGGCCAAAAAACTTAACTTTTTCTGCACCTAAGGCTCGACCAACTCCAGACAATCCAGACCATAAAAGAAAAAAGCCCAGCAGCTGCCACATTGCATCCAAACCAAGACAGCCTGGCATAACAGGATCTTCTTTGAAATGACAATCAAAAAACCATAGCTCAGGATTTATATTTAATTCCGCAATTATTTTGCCTTTATTAAAATCCCCTTGGTCATCATTGATCAATTTAATTGAATCAAACATAAGCATATTATCTGAAGGGAGTCTTCCATCTCCTTCATTAAATAATTTGCCATTGCCACAATCAATTAAGTCTTGCTTGGAGTATTGGTTTTGAGGAACAAACATTACTTATCTCTATTAATAGAATTACTTAATAAGTTTAACATCTCATCTCTTACGGTTTTAATTTTAATTCCATGTGCTGATTTTTCTGCTAAATGAAAATAATTCATCGCAAGCTCATAGGTGGACTTAATACCGCCAAGTTCTGAAATTAAAGAATGCAGCTCATTATTATCTATAACATCTTTTTTTAAAAAGCTCTTAAGAAGTTTTTTTTGAACTTTATTTGCATTTTTATAAGCAAAGTAAAATGGGTAAGTAATCTTTTTTTCTTTTATATCTTGAAAATTAGGTTTGCCAGAAGAGCTTTTAATCTCATAATCGAGCAAATCATCCTTTATTTGAAATAAAATCCCTAAATTTTTTGAGAAATTTGTTGAATTTTTTATGTATGAAAGTTCTCCATTAGCCAAGAGAGCCCCTGATCTAGCTGCTGCTTCGAATAGCCTTCCTGTTTTAAAGTAACTTATTTGCAATAGATCTTCTAAAGATATATTTATATTATTTATCGCATCTAGCTGGATTAGCTCTCCCTTTGAGATTTCATTCGTTGCATTAGAAAGCTCCTTGAGGATTCTCATATCATTTAATTCAACCATTAACATAAATGCTTTTGAATAGATGTAATCTCCAATAAGCACACTATGCGAATTAGTCCATATGTTATTAACAGACGCTGCACCTCTCCTAGTTTGAGACGAGTCAACTACATCATCATGAACTAAAGTTGCTGTATGAAGCAGTTCTATAACAGATGCAAGTTTAAGTCTTTTATTGGCCTTTCTCTTATCTATTGATGAGGTAATTAACGATAGTTTTGCTCTAACTTGTTTGCCATTTGATTGAAAAATATAATCATATAACTCCGATATAATTTCCTCTTCAATAATCTCATTTTGAAGAAGACTTCTTACCCTAGATAGTTCTTTATTTATAGTAATGATTTGAAAAACCCTTTTGAAAATTAATTAAAGCAAAATTATACATAAGTATTGATAAATTCTTCATTAAAGCGTATATTTTGCCACCTTTAGAGATATTAATATGTATGCAGTAATAGAAACAGGCGGAAAACAACACAAAATTGAAAAAGGCATGAAACTGCCTGTAGATTTGTTAAAAGAAGAACCAGGTTCAAAGGTAACATTTGATAATGTTCTTTTATATGTTGATGGTGACACAGTTGAGATAGGTCAGCCTTATCTCTCTAATGTTAAAGTGACTGCAGAGGTTGTGGACATTGTTAAATCTGAGAAACTATCCATACTTAGATTCAGAAGAAGAAAGCATAGTATGAGAAAAGTCGGACATAGAGCAAGACATTCACAAATTGAAATTAAAGATATTAAGATAGAGAGTAAATAATGGCACATAAGAAAGCAGGTGGTTCAAGTAAGAACGGAAGAGATTCCAACGCCAAAAGACTTGGCGTAAAAAGATTTGGCGGACAAACAGTTAAAGCTGGAGAGATTCTTATTCGTCAAAGAGGAACCAATACTCACCCTGGAATTAATGTTGGCATTGGTAAAGATGACACACTTTTTGCAAAAACTGCTGGAACTGTGCAATTTACCTATAAAGGTCCTAAAAGCAGAAAAACAGCCAACGTTATTCCTGTATAAATAACCTAAACCATGAACTTCATTGACGAGGCCTTTCTCGAAGTAAGGGCTGGAAATGGAGGTGCTGGTGCGTCTAGCTTTAGAAGAGAAAAATACATTCCATTTGGCGGACCAGATGGAGGGGATGGCGGTAAGGGTGGAGACATTATTTTTCAAGTCAATAAAAATAAAAACACTCTAATTGATTTTCAAAACAAAAAAGTTTTTATAGCTAAAAATGGCAGACCTGGTGCAGGTAAAAACAAATCAGGTGCTGCAGCAGAGGATCTTATTATAGATGTACCAAAGGGTACGGTTATTTATGATGATTTATCCAATGAGCAATTACTAGATTGTTGCGATGATGACGTTTCATATACCGTTGCTGTAGGCGGTGACGGTGGTCAAGGAAATGCTAGATTCAAGTCGAGTACAAATCAAGCACCAAGAAAGTTTACTTTGGGTTTTGAAGGAGAAATAAGATCAATAAGGCTTGAGCTTAAGTCTTTAGCAGATGTTGGCTTAGTTGGATTTCCTAATGCAGGAAAATCAACATTTTTAAACAAGGTTTCTTCTGCAAAACCAAAAATTGGAAGCTATCCGTTTACAACTCTAAGACCACACCTTGGCACTATTAGAGGTAACGACTCTAGTTTTGTGATAGCTGACATACCAGGGTTAATTGAAGGCGCATCAGAAGGAGCTGGGCTTGGCATTAAATTTCTCCAACATATTTCAAGAACTGGATTATTGTTAATATTTGTGGATTTATTTTCAACAGAAGAAAATAATCATATTCAACAAATCAAACTATTAAAAAAGGAGCTAAGCCTTTATAAAGAAGACCTAACTCAAAAGGTTTCATGGATAGTATGCAATAAAATCGACCTTATTAATGATGAAGAAATAGAAGAAATATCTAATAATATTCAAAACCAGCTCAGCATAAGTAAAAAAGATATATTCTTTATCTCAGCTGCAACAGGCGCAGGCACAGAAAATCTTCTGAAATCTCTAGAAGAGGTGATAGTTCGAAGTAAAGAGGATATTAACCTAGATTCTTAATAGCTTTTGTCAGTCTGCTTTTAGTTCTTGCTGCAGCATTTTTGTGTATTACTTTTTTTGATGCTGATGAGTCAAGTACTTTTTCTGCCTTAACAAGTAGCTCTTTAGCTTTTATAGAATCATTAGCATCAATAGAAGCTCTGACTGCTTTTACAGCAGTTCTTACCACAGACCTTTGTGCATGTCTTAACTTATAAGTTTGAGCATTTTGTTTAGCTCTTTTGCTTGCTTGCTTTGAGTTCGCCATAATTCTATATATTTAAAAAGAATGCGTAGTTTAATGATCTAAGCAGTATATGTCTAGATAAATGTAAATAATTTATTCCATGAGTTTTCTAGCTTTATTTATACAATCTCCAGCAGGATTCCAAAACCATCCTTTAGGATCCCAGGCTCTTCCATGAGCAAGGAATATACATTGTGAATAGGCTTTTTTTGCTAGTTCAATTTCACCTAGTTTTTCGTGAGCAACTGCTTTAGCCCAAAGAGCCATTGCGACATCATTTACAGCCCAATTCTTATGAATTTTTTCTTTCTCATTTCTGGTTACTCTTCCAACGGGCGGATACTTAACTTTGTTTGCATCAAGTTCTTTCTGCATGATTACAGCTTCAGTTGCAAAAACATTAAAACATGCATCAACAACTTCAATGGATTCTTCAAATTTGTTCTGGGAGAAAAGCTCTATAGCTTCTCCAGCCCAAAATGCAGAGTCACCCAACTCAGGATCAGTTGAATAACAGTTAAATTCACTATGGTTACCATCAGCAGTAATGTTAGTAGAAAATAGAACCACCAAAAGTGACATGTATAAATTATTAAGATTCATAATTATTTTTTTAAATTAATTTCGAGTTAAAGATATATTATTGATAGAGTTTTTGCAACATGGTGGAGGCGGCGGGAATTGAACCCGCGTCCATTAATCCTTCAGCCTAACTTCTACATGCATAGCTCACCCAATTGGCTTTTTAACTTTATCGACCCGAGGAGCAGGGTGAAAAAGCGAGCTTGATTAAGTTTAACCAAACTGTGTCCAAGCAACACAGCTTGGCTAGACTATGTGTTTTGCCGATGCTTCAAACCATAGTCAATTCTGGCATCGGTTAGCATTAAGCTGCTAAAGCGTAGTTGTCGTTATTTGCAACTAAATTTTTTGTAGTATGTTTTACAAGAATTACCACAATCTTGGCATGCGCTTCGGAGTCCAGTAGAAATGTCGAACCCTGTTCGCCCCCATGGGGTAAAGGATTATACATTATCTATTTGTTTTTGATGAATTTTTAAGAATCCTGCCTTGGCTTCTTTCCCAATCCCTTTTTTTGATATCTTGTCTTTGATCCACCAGTTTTTTACCTTTACCAGTAGCAATGTCACACTTAACATGATTATTTTTCCAATACATATTGGTCATAATAATTGTAAGACTCTTTTCACCTTTAAGCTTTTGAAGTTGCGCTATTTCTTTTTTGTTCAATAATAGTTTTCTTGTCCTAAGAGGATCTACATCAAAATTTTTTAAAGATGAGGGAGGATCAATTTTTATACCTATAAGCCACGCTTCATTTTTTTTAAAAGTAAC
>Ga0255758_10000254_pt1 | contig 59117 bp, 56 predicted proteins | sample 011ome_24_FD_179958 | JGI IMG/M metagenome (GOLD analysis project Ga0255758, IMG submission 179958) | Coastal salt marsh microbial communities from the Groves Creek Marsh, Skidaway Island, Georgia - 011513CT metaG (version 2) | ecosystem: Environmental > Aquatic > Marine > Intertidal zone >... | reverse complement strand
GTTCTTCCTATAGAGCCGTGGTAGACCACCACGTTGATAGGCTGGATGTGGAAGCGCAGTAATGCGTGCAGCTGACCAGTACTAATAGCTCAATTGGCTTGATTTATGCACTGAAAAAAATTTTTTTTAGACGGTTTAGATATTTATTTTAAACCCAATATTATTTTATAAGATTTTCACCAATATTATTTTAATTTATTAAATAACAAAATTAATTCTAAAAATTTAAATAACATTTTTATAATCCTCATTAAGCATTTGTTTAGATTTTTAACATTAAAATAATTTAATTTAATCTGAAATTAATTTGATATAATTTACATTATTAATCAATATATCTAGTTATATGAAAAGAAAAAATAACAATCCTTTTAAAAAAAGAAAAAAAGTTTTGTTGGATATGTCTTGTTCAATTATTCATCATGGACACATTAGATTAATTAAAAAAGCCGCAAAATATGGAGATTTAGTTATTTCTCTAACTTCAGATAAAGATTTAAAAAAATTTAAAAATATTCATCCTGAATTAAGTTTTTCACAAAGAAAAGAAATTCTCTCAAGTATAAAATATGTAAAGAAAGTAATATCTGGAAAATTTATTTTAGACCAAAAATTTTTAAATAAAAATAATATAGATATAGTAATACAAGGTTCAGACTATAAAGATAGAAAATTTACCAATAAAGTAGTAACATTTGCAAGAACAAAAAATATAAGTAGTACTTTAATTAGAAGGTTAGCAAAAAAAAATATTAATAAAAATAAATAAATAATGAAAAAAAAAATTGTTTATATTGGTTTATCACTAGATATAATTCATCATGGGCATATTAATCTAATCAAATCTGCAAGTAATTATGGAGAATTAATTGTAGGGCTAATCACTGACAAAGCTATATCCTCAAATAAAAGACTTCCTCTTTTAGATTATGAGTCAAGAAAAAAAATTTTAGAAAATATCAAAGGTGTTAAAAAAATTGTTCCTCAAAAAGAATGGAGTTATTACTTTAATATTTTAAAATATAAGCCAGATATTATGGTTCATGGAGATGATTGGAATTTAAGTGAAGATGGAAGAAAACTAAAATCAGAAGCTTTAAAAGCTTTAAAAAAAGTAAATGCTAAATTAATAGAAATACCTCATACTAAAAATATTTCTAGCTCAAATTTACAGAAAACAATTTTTAAGGACGGTTTAGTAAGTAGCACAAGGCAAGGTTATTTTAGAAGAATATTACAATCTAAAAAGCTTTGTAGAATTTTAGAAACACATAGTCCCCTGTCAGCATTAATAGCAGAGAATGTTTTTTATGAAAAAAAAGGTGAACGATTGGAGTTTGATGGTTTTTGGTCAAGTTCTTTAACAGATTCAACATTGAGAGGAAAACCAGATATAGAGGTTCTAGATTTAAGAGAAAGACTTAAAAATATAAATGATATTTTTGATGTTACCACGAAACCATTAATAATGGATATTGATACTGGTGGTAAAAATGAACATTTTGAAATTAATATTAAATCTTTAGAAAATGCAGGGATATCAGCTGTTATTATGGAAGATAAAAAAGGATTAAAAAAAAATTCCTTGTTCGGCTTGGAAGTAAAACAAGAACAAGATTCAATTAAATCTTTTTCAAAAAAAATTAAAATAGGAAAAAAAGCTACAAAAAATGATATTATGATTATTTCAAGAATAGAAAGCTTAATTCTTGATAAATCGATAGCTGATGCGTTTAAAAGAGCCGAAAGTTATATCAATGCGGGTACTGATGGAGTAATGATACATAGTAAAGATAAAAATCCAAAAGATGTTTTTAAATTTGCAAATAAATTTAAAAAAAAATTTGCCAACATACCTTTGGTCGTAGTCCCGTCTAGTTTTAATCAAGTAAAAGAAAGTCAATTAATTGACAATGGATTTGATATAGTAATTTATGCAAATCATATGTTGAGAGCTTCTTATCCATCTATGCAAAATGTTGCAAAAAATATATTAAAGTTCGGTAGGTCTTATGAGTCAGATAAATTCTTATTAAGTATTAAAGAAATACTTAACTTAATTCCTGGTACAAAATAAATAGTGATAAATATTAACAGCTTTATTAAATGTCTCAAAAAAAATGGTTTTAATTTTGTTACTGGTGTTCCAGATTCATTATTAAAAAACTTATGCTTTGAATTTGAAAATCAGTATAAAAAGAAACATGTAGTAGCTGCCAATGAAGGTTCTGCTGTAGCTATTGGAATAGGTTACCATCTTAAAAGTGGAGAAATACCTATCGTTTACTTACAAAATTCAGGATTAGGAAATATGATTAATCCCATATTGTCATTAGCAGACCCAAAAGTTTTTAACATCCCTTTATTGATAATCATGGGATGGAGAGGTGAACGAAGCAAAGTCTTAAAAGATGAGCCGCAACATATGACACAAGGAAATCTTACAGAAGATTTTCTAAAATCTATGAATATAAAATATAATATTGTATCTAAAAATACTAATTATAAATCAACAATCAAAAATCTCAAAAATTATTCAAAAAAAAATAACAAGATAACTTGTTTATTAATAAGAAAGAATTCATTTAAAATAAATAAGATTTCAAAAGAAAAAAAAAATAAAGAAATTAAATATAGTGAAAGAGAAGAAATTTTAAAATTCATTATAAAAAATCTACCAGTTAAGTTAAATTCTGTCTCAACCACTGGAATCCTATCAAGAGAACTTTATGAAATATTAGATAAGAACAAAAAAATAAATAACTTTATGAGTGTTGGAGGAATGGGACATGCAATTTCAATTGCTCATGGCCTGTCTCTTAATAGTAAAAAAAAAGTTTTATGTTTTGATGGAGATGGAGCAATAACTATGCATTTAGGAGCATTAACAAATACTGCTTTAAATAATAATATTATTCATATTTTGTTTAATAATAGGTCTCATGAGTCTGTGGGTGGTCATGATACATCTAGTAAACATGTTAATTTTTATAAATTAGCAAAATCATTAGGTTATCAAAATTCTAAAATTGCAAAAAATAAAAATCAGGCATTAAAATTAATCTTAAGAGCAATAAAATCAAAAAAAAGTTATTTTATTGAGATTATTTGTAAAAAAGGTCACAGAAAAAATATTTCTCGACCAAAAGAAAAAATGACAGAATTGAAAAATAAATTTATAAAAAACTTTGATTAACAATGAATGATTTAAAAAAGAAAGTAAAAGAATTTAATAAGAGCAAGATTCTCTTTACACCAGGACCCTCAAGTTTAAGTTATGAAAATATTAGTCAATTAAGGCCTTGTTTTGGAAGAGGTGATGATGAATACATTAAATTAGAAAATAAAGTACTAAATAAAATAAAAAAAATCTCCGGTCATAGCAAAATATCTAGGCTCCAAGGTTCTGCAAGCTTAGCTATAGAGATAATGATTTATAATTTTATTTATGGAAAAGTTTTAATTGTAGCTACAGGTGTTTATTCCGAAAGGTTAAAAGATATGGCTTTATTTGCTAAATCAAAATTTAAATATATTAAAAAAGTTGAATATGTAAATTATAATAGTTTGAATAATTTAAAAAAATCTTTTGATTGGATAATAGCCTGTCCAGTTGAAACAAGCACTGGTTTTAAAATACCAATTGAAGATTTATATAAATTTAAAAAAAAATTTAAATCTAAATTAGCTTTAGACGCAACTGCATCTATTGGCCTAGAAAAAGATCATTACTTGTCAGAGGTGACGTCATTTAGTTCATGCAAAGGTTTGTTTGGTTTAACTGGAGCCGCTTTTTTGACTTATAATGAATTACCTCAAAATGAAATTAACAGTTTCTATTTAAACTTACAAAATCATGTAAATAAAAAAATGACTGGTCCATATCACATAATGTATTCTTTAAGTCATATCTTAGACAATTATCAAGATTATTTTTACTCTGTAAAAATAAATAAGAAAAGATTTTTAAAATCAATGAAAGATCACATTTCTTATCCATTGATAAATCAACCTATGCTTTGTACGTATGTAAATAAAGATATTAAGAAAAAGAATGATAAAGTTGTTTTATATCAATCCAGAGCAAAAATTAAGGGAGCTGTGGTATGTCATCTAGGTGAAGTGCATCTAAAAAGAAAAGCAAAAGGCGATATACAGAAACTAATATATTAGATTTCACAAAAGAATAAATTTTATTTAAAAATTTTTATTAAATGGCATTGAGTGCTATAACTAACTCAAAAATATAATATTATTTAAAATTTAATTAAATGATTATTTCTCATTCTCCATATTTGGAAAAATATAATTTGAATATTAATGAAGAGAAAGAAAAAGAAAAAATTGAGAGACTCTCAGAAAATTCAAGAAAAACAGTTGTAATACAAGGATTGGGATTTGTTGGATCAGCAATGGTTGCAGCTTTAACAAATACAAAAGATGAAAATGAAAACTTATTATATAATGTAATAGGAGTAGATTTAGGTAATGAACAAAATTATTGGAAAATTGCGAGAGCTAATGAAGGAAAACCCCCAGTAGTCTCATCTGATAAAAAAATATCAGAAGCTTATTTAAATGCAAAACTTAACAAAAATTTTTTGGCTACTTATAGTAATTTTTCTTATTCAAAAGCAGATATAGTAGTTATAGATTTACAATTAGATATTAAAAAGAAATCTTTGGGTGAAGTTTATAATTATAATTTTACATTTAAGGAGTATGAAAAAGCTATTAAATGTGTAGCCAATAATATTAGTGAAGAAACATTAGTAGTAGTAGAGACAACTGTACCGCCAGGTACTACTGAAAAAATTATATTTCCAATTTTTAAAGATAGCTTTGAAAAAAGAAAACTTGATATAGATAAACTTTATCTTGCCCACGCCCCCGAAAGAGTTATGCCAGGTCCGAATTATTTAAATTCAATTACTAAATATCATCGCGTATATTCAGGAATTAACTCAAAATCTAAAAAATTTGCCAAAAAATTTCTATCAAGTTTTATTGATGTTAAGAATTATCCACTAACTGAACTTCATTCAACTACTGCTTCAGAAATGACAAAAGTTTTAGAAAATTCATATAGAGCGACAAATATTGCGTTTATTCAAGAATGGACTGAATTTGCAGAAAAAGCAGAGGTTAATTTGTATGATATTATCAATGCAATTAAAATCAGATCAACGCATAATAATATTATGTTACCTGGCTTTGGAGTAGGAGGATACTGTCTAACAAAGGATTCACTTTTAGCAGATTGGTCTTTTAAAAATTTATTTAAAGGGGGTAAGCATTTAGATATGTCTTTAAATGCGATTAGAATTAATGATTTAATGCCTAATTATACTTTTAAATTACTAAAAAATAGTTTTAATCAAATTGAAAATATTAATCTTGCTATTTTAGGAGTTTCATATTTGAATAATATTAATGACACCAGATATTCTCCAACTGGATTATTTTATGAAAAATGTTTAAAAAATAATATTAATGTATTTTTGCATGATCCTATTGTTAAATATTGGAGAGAGAAAGACTTAGTTATAAATCAAAACTTATCTTATTTTAGTAATAAAGAAATTGATGTTGTAGTTTTTACAGTACGTCACAAAGAATATCTTGATATGAATTTAAAGAAATTTATTAAAATATTTAAAGATGCAAAACTTATTATTGATGGATTTAATGTTATAAGTGAAGAAAATTCAAAAATATTTAAACAAAATGGCATCAATGTACTAGGAGTAGGTAAGGCGCATTGGAAAAAAGAAAACAATTAAAATGAAAAAAATTTTAGTCACAGGTGGAGCTGGTTTTATAGGTTATTTTTTGATTAAAAAGTTACTAGAAGATCGAGATAATAAAATAGTTATGATTGACAATATGTACAGAGGAAGAGTTGATGATGAGCTTAAAAATATTATAAATAATAAAAATGTAACTTTTCACCAGGGAGATTTGACTGATAAAGATTTTATAAAACAACTTGATAAAGATTTTGATTATATTTATCATTTAGCTGCAGTTATTGGAGTAAAAAATGTTGTTGAAAATCCTGACAAGGTATTAAATCACAATGCAATAGCAACATTGAATTTGATTGAATTTGCAAAAAAAATAAAATCATTAAAAAAAATTTTATTTTCATCTACAAGTGAAATTTATGCGGGAACTCTAAAACATTATGGAATAGATATACCGACAAATGAAGAGGTAAAACTTGTAATAGATGATATTAAATCACCCAGAACAACTTATATGCTGAGCAAAATGTATGGTGAATCAATTTTGTTTAATTATGGTTTTAAATACAACATTCCATTTACAATAGTAAGATACCACAATGTTTATGGTCCAAGAATGGGTTTTTTACATGTAATTCCAGAAATGTTAGTAAAAATATCAAATCAAACAATAATCGAAGTTGCATCACCAGAGCATACAAGATCTATGTGCTTTATAGATGATGCAGTTGAAATGACTATTAGAGCATGCGAAAATATTTCAACAAAAAAAGAAATCCTAAATATTGGAAATCAAAGTGAAGAAATTTCAATAATAAATCTTGTTAAACTTATCGCTGATGTATTAGACAAAAAAATAAAAACTAAAATGCTACCTGATACAAAGGGATCACCAAAAAGAAGGTGTCCAGATATTTCAAAAATTGTCAATTTGACTGGATACTCACCTAAAGTTAATATAAAAGAAGGTCTTAAGAAAACATACAATTGGTACAAAGATAAACTTTCCAATAAGTATGAATAACAAGAAATATAAATGTTTGATAAAATTATTGATTTCATTCAAAAAACATATCAAACTAAAAACTATATACCTTTACATGAACCAAAATTTGTCGGAAATGAAAAAAAATATTTAAATGAATGTATCAATTCAACATTTGTTTCTTCCGTAGGTAAATTCGTAGATGAATTTGAGAAGTCAATCGCAGAATATACAGGATCAAAATTTGCAGTTGCAACTAGTAATGGTACCTCGGCACTACATATTTCTTTATTATTAGCTGGTGTAGACCAAAATAGCGAAATAATAACCCAACCACTTACATTTGTAGCAACATGCAATGCTATTAGTTATTGTAATGCAAGTCCAATATTTGTAGATGTTGAAAGAAATACCATGGGGCTCTGCCCATCCGCATTAGAATATTTTTTAAAAAATAATGCTATTATAAAAAATAAAAAGTGTATTAATAAAACAACTAACAAAATAATAAAAGCTTGTGTGCCTATGCATGCCTATGGCCATCCTTGTAGAATAGATAAAATAAAAGAAATATGTGATAAATATTACATATATTTAATTGAAGATGCAGCAGAAAGTGTTGGTAGTTTTTATAAAAATCAGCATACCGGAACGTTTGGCCATTTAGGAGCTATGAGTTTTAATGGAAATAAAATTATTACAGCTGGTGGTGGAGGTTGCATTGTTACAAACGAGGAACATCTTGCAAAAAAAGCAAAACATTTGACTACAACAGCAAAAGTTTCTCATGAGTGGGATTTTAATCATGATATGATTGGATATAATTATAGAATGCCAAATTTAAACGCAGCTTTATTGTTAGGACAGTTAGAAAATTTAAATGATTTTATTAAAAATAAACGTAACTTAGCACATAAATATGAAGCTTTTTTTGAGGAAACAGATTATTTATTTTTTAAAGAACCAAAAAACTCTAAGTCAAATTATTGGCTTAATTGTGTCATTTTTAATAACAAAATCCAAAGAAATAAATTTTTAAAAGAGACAAATTCTAGAAATATAATGACCAGACCAATATGGAAACTAATGAACAATTTACCGATGTTTCAGAATGCACAATGTGGTGATTTGGTAAATTCGAAATGGTTTTTTGACAGAGTTGTTAACATACCAAGCTCAGTAATATTTCATATCAATTAATTGTTTAAATTAAATTTTATTGATATAGGATAATTTATTATTGTGATTTTAAAAATTTAAATGAAAAATATTAGTTTTTTTACAAAATTTAACAAACTTGATAATAATTCTTTAAATGTAGATTTTCACTTGCATTCTACTTGGACAGACGGGAAACAAAGTATAGAAGAAATTTTTGAGTATGCAAAAAAAAAGGAATTGGATGCAATAGCAATTACAGATCATATAAGAAAAGACTCAACATATTTTGAGGATTATAAAAAATTAATTGATAACCTAAAAAATTTTAATAATGAATGTAATATTTATTGTGGTTTTGAGGCAAAAGTATTAGATTTTCAAGGCAACATTGATGTACAAAATTATACTGTTAATAACTCAGATATTGCTATAGCCAGTGTGCACAGATTTCCTTTAGGAAAAAATTTATATAATGCAATCGAATTTAAAAAAAATATTGCCCAAGAAATTGAATTAGAGTTAGCTATTGCTGCCTTAAATAAAGGTGGTTTTAATGTTATGGGACACCCAGGGGGAATGTGTTTAAGATATTTTAAAGAATTTCCAAAAAGTTATTTAGAAAAGATAATAGTAGCTTGTAAAAATAATGAAATTGCATTCGATCTAAGTGGAAGCTACCATAGAAATATTTTAAAAGAATTATTACCCTTGTTAGAAAAACATAATCCTCATGTTTCCATAGGTTCAGACTCCCATAGTATTTATAAAATGTATTATTGGAATGAACAATTGAAAAAATTGATAAGTTGACAGTAATAGGAGTAACAGGCATCGGCTCTTTATTTGGACAGGCCATCATAAAATCTATAAAAAAATCTTCATTTAACAGATCTAAATTAATTGGAGTAGATTATTTTAACAACACAGTAGGTTCATTTTGGACAGATAAGAATTATATATTACCTGACATTTTAAATAAAAATATAAAAGAAAAAAAATGGCTAGAGAAAGTAATAGATATAATTAATTTAGAAAAAATAAATATTTTATTTTTAGGTGTAGATTTTGAATTAAAAATATTTTCTAAAAATAAAAAGTTTATAGAAAGTCAAACAAATTGTTTTATTGTAGTTAGCAATTTAGATGTGATTAATATTGGCAATGATAAGTATTTAACTTATAAATTTTTGAAAAAAAACTTATTAAATCATCCCAAGACTTATCTAGAGCATGAAATAGATTTTGCCATTAAAGAATTAGGTTTTCCACTTATTTTAAAACCTAGAATTGGTTATAGAAGTATTAATGTTTTTACTATTTATGATGAAAAAGAATTAAGAATAAAAATTAAAAACATTAAAAAACCAATTATACAGGAATATATTGGAAATAAAAATACGGAGTACACTTGTGGAACAATCTCTTTCAATGACAAATTAAAAAAAAGTATAGCTTTAAGACGAGATTTAAAAGATGGACATACAATAACAACATATTTAGACAAAAATGTATCCTCAACAATTTTGAACTATATTAATGATGTTTCATCAGCCTTAACAGGACAAGTAGGAGTGTGTAATTTTCAATTAAGAATTAGCGAAAAGGGTTTGCCTAAAGTTTTCGAAATTAATCCTAGGCACTCTGGTACGACTTTTATTCGTTCATTGTATGGTTACAATGAGGTTGAGTATATATTAGAATATTTGTTAAATAAAAAAGAAATTCAATTCAAACTGAGACATGGAATTGTGAAAAGATATTTTGAGGAATTTTTTGTAGGTTAGCATGAATATATTATTGACTGGATCAAAAGGGTTTGTTGGTAAAAATATTCTTAAAACCCTTTCAAAAAATTATAAAATTTTTTCCTTGGAGAATGGAAATACTTATATTAAAAAAAAAAAAAAAATAATCTGCAATCTTTTAAACAAAAATCATATTAATATGATTCTAAGAGAAGACTTAACAATAGACATAATTATACATGCTGCTTCGAAATTATCGAGTGTATCAAATATGCAAAGTAATTCCACTCTTCAAGAAAATATTTTAATGTATGAGCATTTATCAAAAATAATAAATAAATTTGATCCTAAACAAGTAATTAACTTATCTTCAACTGCAGTTTATCCAAATAAAGATGGAGTTTACACAGAGACTTCTGAAATTAAACCTTCAGAAAATAATGATTGTTATTATGGTATATCAAAAATCATAGGAGAAAATATCTTAGATTTTAAATGTAAAAAGTCAAAGATATTAAATTTACGAGTAGCTCAGATTTATGGAGCTGGGATGAGAAAGGATAGAGCATATCAAATTATGAAAAAAGATTTGATTAAAAAAAATACTATCTTCGTTTATGGGATGGGCAGAAGAGTGAGTGGGTTTATTCATATAGACTCTCTCATTAAAAAAATTGAAACTTGTATTAATAAAAAATTAAGTGGAATATTTAATATTGCAGACATAAATTTATCTTATAAGCAGTTGGCATTAAAATTAATTAAAGAATTTGGTAATAAAAAATCTAAGATAAAACTTTTGAATATTGGATTATCCAACAAAACATTTATTAATTTTAGCAAATTTAGAAAAATTGAAAAAAATATTAATTAATTCTAATAAATTTTAATTATTTTATATTTAAAATATAGCTTGGGAAAAAATTTTTAGAATGTTAGGTAATATTAAAATAAATATATGATACTATCTTAAAAAAAGAACATTATGACATGTAATATTTGTAATAACAAAAAGTACATAGTAATTTTGAACAAAGGAAAAATCCCAATATGGACGGGTAGTCCAAAAAAAAAATATCATTACAAATGTCAGTTAAGACAATGTGTTAAATGTGGACATGTCTACCAAGAAGTATCATCTGATTTATCAACTATATTAAAAAATATTTATAAATCAAATAATGCGCAGGTTAGCACATCTTTAGGAATAGGAAATTGGGGTTTAGAAAGAGCAAAAATTTACCTAAGTAGAATAAATTACAAAAAATACAAGTCTGCAATTGAATTGGGTTGTGCAAATGGATTTATTTTAAAATTTTTAGAAGATTTTGGATATGATACACTTATAGGTATCGAACCATCATTATCAATTAGCAATCAGATTGGTAAAATAAAATTTATCAAATCTTTTGCAAATGAAAAAACATCATTGGGTTTAAAAGTAGATTTGATATTTTCAAATTGTGTTTTTGAACATATAGAAGATATTAATGGTATTTTGGAGTTTGTCAGGAAACATTTAAATGTTAATGGTGAGTTTTTTTTTACGGTTCCTAATGCACAAAGAGAATTGGAGGACGGTGATAGCTCACTATTTATGCATGAACACATTAATTATTTTACAAAAAATGTCATTAATTTTGTGCTTGTCAAGAATAGATTTCAAGTTAATTATATTAAGGAAGATTCCAGCGCATTATATGTAAGTGCAAAATTAATTGATAAAAATTATATAAAATTAAAACATCCAAAATTATATAATAATTTTTCCGAGTCAATGAATAACAAAATCAATAAATTTGAAAATCTTATAACATCAAAAAAAAAAATTATTCTACATGGCGTATGCAATAAACTAAATAATATATTCGGGTGGTCAAAAAAAAAAATATCTTTCACTTTAGTTGATAATGATGAAATTAAAGTAGGTAAAATATTTTTTGGGCAAAAAGTTTTAAGTTTAAATGACGTTAATTTGTCAAAATATGACAATGTGTTTATTGTCCCCAATAGTTATTTTAAAGATATTAAAAAACAGTATATTGATTTAGGGTTTAAGGGGAAATTCTATGATGTTTAATAAATTATTATGAAAAAAATATTTATAATTGCTGAGGCTGGTATAAATCATAATGGAAGCTTTGATTTGGCAATTAAACTTATAAATCAAGCAAAGATTTCAGGAGCAGATGCAGTAAAATTTCAAACAGCTGTCCCTAAATTGGTTGTAACAAGTAGCGCAAAAATGGCTAAATATCAGGTAAAAAATACCGGCAAAAATATATCACAACTTGAGATGATAAAAAAAATTAGCTTGCCACTTTCAGATTTCAAAAGGTTGAAAAAATATTGTGACCAAGTTGGTATTATTTTTTTATCAACTCCTTTTGATCATGAATCCATAATAGAATTAGCAAAAATCGGAATGAAATACTTTAAAATTCCATCAGGAGAAATAACAAATTTACCATATTTAAGACATGTCGCAAAAAAAGCAAAAAAAATAATTCTTTCAACTGGCATGTCAACAATGAGAGAAGTTAAAAACGCAGTGAATATTTTGTATGAAAATAAATTCAATAAAAAACATCTAACTTTACTTCATGCTACTACTGAATATCCCACTAAAATGATAGATGTAAATTTAAATGCCATGCTAAGTATGAAAAAAAAATTTAAAGTTGATGTTGGGTATTCTGATCACACGGAAGGAATAGAGGTGCCTATTGCAGCTACAACATTGGGAGCCAAGGTTATCGAGAAGCACTTTACATTAGATAAAAATCTAAAGGGTCCAGATCATAAAGCCTCATTAGAACCTTATGAATTGTTACAAATGGTTAAGTCAATAAGAAATATTGAGTTAGCACTCGGAAATGGCATAAAAAAACCTGTAATAGCAGAATTAAAAAACATTGATATAGTACGCAGATCAATAGTCTCAAGATGTAAAATAAAAAAAGGTCAGATTTTTACAGAAAAAAATTTAATTATTAAAAGGCCAGGAAATGGAATAAGTCCTATGAAATGGGATGAAATATTAGGAAGCGTTGCACTTAAAGATTACAATGAAGACGAGCTTATATGAAAAGAAAAATTTGCGTAGTAACAGGCTCCAGGGCTGAGTATGGCTTATTGTATTGGCTTTTGAAAAGAATAAAATCTGAGAAAGAGCTTAGTCTTCAACTTATTGTGACTGGCATGCACTTAAGCGAAGAGTTTGGCATGACTTTTAAAGAAATAGAAAAGGAATTTGAAATTGATAAAAAAATAAATATTCAATTATCCTCTGATACTAGCGCAGGTGTTTTAAATTCTATGAGTTTAGCACAAACACTTTTTTTGAAAACTTTTAATAAACTAAAACCTCATATCGTAGTAGTCTTAGGTGATCGATATGAAATTTTTAGTGTAGTTATTGCGGCTATGATTTCAAAAATACCAATAGCTCATATTTCTGGAGGTGAGACCACCGAAGGAGCCATGGATGAGGCTATGCGTCATTGTATAACTAAAATGAGCCATATACATTTTACTGCCTTAAAAGAATATACTAATAGAGTCATACAGCTAGGTGAAGATCCAAAAAGAGTTTTTAACGTTGGTAGCTTAGGTGTTGAAAATATTAAAAAATTTGAACTTCTAACTAAAGAAGAGATTGAAAAGGCTATTAATTTTAAGTTTAATCTAAAAAATATTTTGGTTACTTTTCATTCAGTTACTTTAGAAAATAATACATCAAAAAAACAATTTCAAGAATTACTTGATGCTCTAGATGAAATGAAAAATACAAATATTATTTTCACCAAAACAAATAGTGATATTAATGGAAGAGTGATTAACTCTATGATAGAAGACTATGTGTCAAAAAATTTACACAAATCTATAGTCATCACTTCGATGGGGCAAAAGAATTACTTGAGCACATTACAATATGTAGACGCTGTAGTAGGCAATAGTTCTAGTGGCATTGTAGAGGTTCCAAGTTTTAAAATAGCAACTATAAATATTGGAGATAGGCAAAAGGGAAGAATTAAAGCAAAAAGTGTTTTAGATTGTCTTCCAAAAAAAGAAGATATAAAGAAATCATTAAATAAAATTTATTCAAAAAAGTTTAAAAAGTTACTAAAATTTGTAAAAAATCCTTATGATAGGGGCACCCCAAGTAAGAAAATTGTAAAAGTGCTAAAAAATGTATATTTGAAAGATATTATAAAAAAAAAATTTTATAATCTAAAATTTTAAGCATGAAAGATATAAAGAAAATTATAATCACAAATGATGCAACAATTAAAAAAGCTTTAAGCATTATATCTGCTGGAGCTACTCAAATTGCGATTGTAGTTGATAAAAAAGGAAAGTTGTTAGGCACTTTAACTGATGGGGATATAAGAAGAGGATATTTAAGAGGAATGGATATAAATAGTCCTATTAATTCCATAATAAACAAGAAACCTTTTAGTGCAAAAGAAAATGATACTAAGGAAAAAATATTAAAAATTGCACTCAAAAAAAAAATTTATCAAATTCCTGTAATTGATAAAAATAGAAAAGTAATTGGTCTGCATGTTTTAGATGAGCTTATAAAACCAAAAGATAAATCTAATCTCGTTGTGATAATGGCTGGTGGAAAGGGAATGCGCTTGAGACCTCTAACAAAAGATATACCAAAACCAATGTTAAAAATTAAAAATAAACCAATTCTACAAACTATAATAGAAAAGTTTATAAAAAGTGGTTATTATAATTTTGCTATTTGTGTAAATTATAAGTCAAAAGTCATTATTGATTATTTTGGTAATGGAAAAAAATTTGGAGCACAAATAAAATATGTTCGTGAGAAGATCAGAATGGGTACCGCTGGCGCTTTAAGCCTTCTTAAAAAAGAGATAAGAGAGCCTTTTTTTGTAATGAATGGTGATATATTAATTAATTTAGATTTCGATAAGTTGCTTAAATTTCATGAAGAAAATAATTCTGAAGCAACCATGTGTATTAAGGAATATAATGTAGTATTACCATATGGAGAAGTTAGAGTAAAAAAAAAAAATATTATTTCAATAGAGGAGAAGCCAAAACATAAATTTTTTGTCAATGCAGGTATTTATATTCTAGATCCAAAATGTATAAATTTAATTCCAAGAAGATTTTATAATATGACCTCCCTTTTTAGAAAGATGATAAATAAAAAAGATAAGATAGAATTGTTTCCATTGGGAGAAAATTGGTTAGATATAGGAAGAATCGATGATTATGGTCATGCTATTCTAAAATACAATTCTATTATTGATAACTAAATAAATATAAAATTCTTAAGGAAGAAATGATAAAATTGATTGCTGAAACAGCTTTGCATCATGAAGGTGATTTTGATTTTATGAAAAATTTAATTAATGAAATTTTAAAAAATACTGGTGCTGATATTATTAAGATGCATATGACATTAGACTTTGATGAATATATGGATCCTAGCCATAAACTTTATAAAAAATTAAAGCTAATGATTTTTAATAAAGATCAATGGAGAGAATTAATTAAAATTGTAAGAGATGAAAAGAAGGAGATAATGTTGTTACTTAATGACAGACAAGCAGTTGAATTTGGTTTATCATTTAATCCAGAGTATGTTGAAATTCATTCCACTTGTTTAAATGATATATTTTTACTTGAAAAAATAAAAAATAAAATTGAAGAAGAAACAAAAATTGTACTAGGAGTAGGTGGAACAAGTATTGATGAAATCAAAAACGCAATTAAATTTTTAGATCATTCAAATATAATTCTTATGTTTGGATTCCAAAACTATCCAACAGTGTATGAAGATATAAATTTAAACAAAATAAGAAAATTAATGAAATTATTTGATAATTTCGAATATGGATATGCTGACCATACAGCTGCAAAAAGTAATTACAATGAATTAATTACATTGTTAGGTGCAGCGAGTGGAATGAAATATATAGAAAAACATGTGACAACACATTTTGGAGAAGAAAGAATAGATTGGCCTGCTGCTATATCAATTGAAATGTTTAATGAACTACATAAGAAAATTATAGTACTTGATAAATTAAATGGAGATGGTTCTTTCTCTATGAATTCTGGAGAGATAAGTTACTCAATTTTTGGTCCTATGAAGAAAGCAGCAAAATTGACTTGCAGTGTTAAACGAGGTGATATTTTGAAATTAAGTGATATTAAATTTATAAGAACTAAAGAAATATCAGACATGACGCAATTAGATGTATTAAATTCTATAGGTAAAAAAATAAAAACTGATCTTAAAAGAGGATCAGTATTAATGAGCAAATATTTCATTTGATCAAAATAAAATGAAAATTGGGTTTTTAATTACAGCACGCTTAAAATCTACAAGATTAAAATTAAAAATACTTAAGCCACTTAATGGATATAGTGTGATTGAGCGTATTATACAAAGAGCTAAAGAGATAAATAAAATTAGCGACATAGTACTATGTACTTCAAATTTGAGTCAAGATTTGCCTCTTGTCAGGATAGCTAGAGAAAACGATATACACTATTTTAATGGTAATCCTGAAGATGTACTTCAAAGATTATTAGATGCAGCAGAACTTTTTAAAATGGATTTCTTCATAGGAATAACTGCAGATAATCCATTATTTTCTATACATCATGGGAACATAATATCCAGAATGTTTAGATCTGATACTTCTTTAGATTATATATATACAACAGGTATGCCAATTGGAGTAAATATATATGGCATTAAAACAAAAGCATTAAAAGTTGTTTGTAAGGTTAAACAGGAGATTGATACAGAAATATGGGGCGATTTAATAAACCAGCCTAAAATATTCAATGTTAAAAAGATTAAAGTTGAAAAAAAATTTCAAAATAAAAAAAAAAGAATTACTTTAGATGAAATTGAGGATTATAAGCTATTCTCAGAAATCTATAGTCATTTTCCTAAAGATTGTGTTGTAGATATTTTAGATGTATATAAATTTTTGAAACAAAATCCTAAATTATCAGTCTTAAATAATAATGTTATTCAAAAAGATCTAGATAAAAATGTAAAAAAAAGAATTTTTGAATTTTACAATGACAATAAAGATCAAATTTTGGAAATAAAAAGAAACATTTATTTAAAAAAATGATTTTAATTCAGCAAAGCAAATTGGCCAATGACAAACATTAAACGTTTGTGGAAAAATATAAATATCCATCATAGGATTAGATTAGCATTTCTACTTCTATTAATGTCTTTGTCTTCTTTAGCTGAAATAGCAAGTATTGGAGCAATAGCCCCTTTTTTAGCTGCTTTAACGTCTCCAGAATATATTTTTCAACATGAATTTATGGCAAGTGTAAATAGTTTTTTAGGCATTCAAAAACCAGAGGATTTACTTTATCCCATGACCTTTATTTTTATAATGTCAATAATACTTTCAGCTTTACTTAAAGTTTCACTACTTTGGTTACAAACACAGACAATTCATATAATTAATGCTGACATTAGTAGTTCTATTTACAAAAGAGTAATGTATCAGAGTTATGATGATCATTTGTCTCGTAATAGTAGTGAGATTATCGCAGCTATAGTCACAAAATCAAATGCACTACTCGCTAATTTATTACATCCAGTATTAGCTATAATAAACGCAATATTAATGATTGTTATGGCATTATTTTTGATAATTGCTATTGATCCAAAAGTGCTTTTGATTTTCCCTTTAGTAGTTTTAATTTATATCTTGATATTGATAATGATGAAGAAAAGCCTTTTAAAATATAGTAATATTATTAATTACGAAAGCAGTCATATCATTAAAATTATTCAAGAGAGTCTTGGTACAGTTCGAGATATAATTATTGACAGAACTCAATCTTTTTATCTTAAAATTTTTTCCAAGGCTGAATATAGAAATCAGAACGCTCGTTCTAAAATAAAAATTATTTCAGGAATGCCTCGATTGATAATTGAGCCAGCAGGAATGATCATTATAGTTTTATTATCATATTACTATATCCAAAATATGGAAAATCCTCTGGTGATAATACCTTTTTTAGGGATGTTAGCATTAGGAGCCCAAAGACTTCTTCCAATTATACAAAGTGTCTATACAAGTATTTCATCTGTTAGAGGTGGACATAAACAAGTTGAAGAAGGCTTAGATCTACTTGACCTTAAACTTCCTAATATAATTGGAAAGTTAGAAAAAGATATCCATTCAGTTCATTTCCATAAATGTATAAAGTTAAATAATATAAATTTTAATTATCCTTCAGAAAATCATAAAGTCATACAAAATTTAAATCTTACAATTAAAAAAGGAGAGAGAGTAGGAATTATTGGTCCAACTGGAAGCGGTAAGAGCACATTGTTAGATTTAATATCAGGATTATTAATTCCAAAGAGTGGAGAAATTTTCATTGATGATGTTAGAATTAATAACAACAATATTATTGGATGGCATAAAAATTTAGCACATATACCCCAGGATGTTTATATTTCTGATAATACCATATACGAAAATATAGCATTAGGTGTTGATTATAACAAAATTAATAAAAAAGCAGTTCAAGATGCTGCAGAGCAGGCGAAAATTTTATCATCAATTCTCCTAATGAAAAAAGGCTTTGATACTATAGTGGGTGAAAATGGATCTTTCTTATCGGGTGGTCAACGTCAACGAATCGGTATTGCAAGAGCGTTATATAAAAAAGCTAACGTTCTTATGCTTGATGAAGCCACAAGTGCACTAGATGATAAAACAGAAAAAGAAGTGTTGTTAGAAGTATGCTCATTAAGTAGAGATATAACTGTTATTATGATAACTCATCGTTTAAGTGCTCTAAAATCTTTTGATAAAATAGTAAAGATTAATGAAGGTAGGATTTCACAGATAGGCACTTTCTCTGATGTAGTCAATAATTAGAATATTGAGAATAAATTTATAAGATATCATTTTCTTAATAACAATTAAAAAAATGAAAGTAATAATTTAAAATAGTATACTTAGATGGTTCATTTAAAAAAAAATTAAAACTAGATTCATGAAACATCCATTACAAGCAGTTATATTTTGTGGCGGATTAGGAACAAGACTGCGTCCAATTACTAATTCATTACCCAAACCTATGGTACCAATTTTAGATAAGCCATTTCTTGAATACCTACTTTTGCAGTTATCTTCTGAGGGTATTAAAAGATTCATTTTACTTACAGGTTATATGGGCGAAATTATTCATGAATATTTTGGAGATGGTAGTAAATGGGGGTGGTCTATTAAATATTCAAATGGACCAAAAGAGTGGGATACAGGCCGAAGATTATGGGAAACCCGATCTTTTCTTGAAGACAAATTTCTTTTGCTTTATTCAGATAATTTTATTCAATTTGATTTAAATAAGTTGACTAATTTTTATTACGAAAAAAAATTAGCAGTGAGCTTGTTGTTGGCACCAAAAAAAAATGGAAATATAAAAGTTTCATATGATGGAAGTATTGAGGCTTATATTAAAAATAGAACAGGTAATGAATTTAATTATGTTGAGGTAGGCTATATGATTATCGAACGTGATTATATTTTTTCACTCTATTCAAGCCATAAAAATTCACCAGATATTAGTTTTACCTTTATCTTAGAAAAATTAGTCAAAAATAAACAAATAGGTGGTTTGATAGTACATGATCCTTATCATAGTATATCTGATCAGTCTCGACTTGAGTTAATGCGTGATTATTTAGCACCTAAAAAAATAATTTTAATTGATAGAGATGGTGTAATTAATGAAAAAGCACCTCAAGGTCAATATATAAGGAGTTGGAAAGAATTTGAGTGGATTGAGGACACTGTTCAATCTATGAGGTACCTTGCCGATCAAGGCTTTTCTTTTATTGTTATAACAAATCAAGCAGGCATTGCTAGAGGCATGGTGAGTGAAAAAGAATTGATAAGCATGCATAAGTTAATGGTTTCTGAACTTGATTCTAAAGGAATAAAAATTCATGATATATTTGTTTGTCCTCACCATTGGAATGAGAATTGCAATTGTCGTAAGCCTAAAGCTGGACTCTTCTTTCAAATATCTAAAAAATATATGTTAAGGATGGATACAACACTCTATATTGGAGATGATATTCGAGATGTAGAAGCTGCATATAATGCAGGGTGTGGTTCTGTATTAATTTCATCGAAAAAGCAAAATGATATACAAAATAAACCTAAAAATACAATTAGAGTTAATAAATTAAGCGACGCAATTCGAAAAATTGAAGCATACATGAATAAATTTAAATAATAATTTTTCGACATTGATTAAAAGAATTTATTTTAATAGAAAGTGGTTTTATGGAAAATGATGATCAAAAAATATCTATTGTAGATAATGTTATAGAAATTAATGGAAAAAAGATTAATTTATACAGTCCAGAGGGATTTAAATTAATTTCAGATTTATGGCTAAAGGTTGGATGGGATCAAAAATATATATATAGTTTTTCTTGGCTTGGAAGACCTATTATTCAAGCTCCTGATGACATGCTGCGTATGCAAGAAGTGATTTATGAAATTAAGCCTGATGTTATAGTTGAAACTGGTATTGCGCATGGGGGATCTCTAATATTCTACGCATCTATTTTAAAATGCATTGGCAAAGGTAGAATTATTGGAATAGATATAGATATTCGACAAGATAATAGAGCAGCGATAGAAAAACATAAACTTTTTTCATCAATTAGTTTAATTGAAGGAAGTTCTACAGATAATTTAGTTTTAAAAAATCTTCAAAACTTGATTAAAGATAATGATAAAGTTATTGTTATTTTAGACTCAGCTCACGATTACAATCATGTTAAAAAAGAATTAGAAATCTACAGTAATTTAGTTTCAGTTGGATCATATATTGTTGTTACAGATGGTTCACAAGAGTATTTGGGCTCAACCCCTAGAGCAAAAAAAGATTATGCTGGATATGTAGATAGCTGGAAGCACAATAATCCAAAAAAAGCTGCGGAAGATTTTGTGTTAGAAAATGATAAATTTAAAATAATTGAACCAAAGTTTTTGTTTAATGAGGGTAATATTGATTTTCGAGTAACACATTGGCCCTCTGCTTTTATAAAAAAATTAAGTTAAAAAAAATTTAAAAATTATAACTTACAAAAATAAATTTATTTATTTATGAGATTTTATTAGTCGTGGATTATTCTCTAAAAATTGATAGGATTATTATTTTAAATAAAAAAAAGATATAATTTGAATTAAAATGAATAAATTAGATAAAATATTTTTAAAAAATAGTAAAATCAAACAGTTTACAAAATCCTACATAGATTACTTAAATAGTGTTCTTAACAATATATCATTGGATGAAATAGAAAAATTTATAGATATTCTGCTTTCAGCTAGAGAAAGAGGTTCTAGTATTTATTTTATAGGAAATGGGGGCAGCGCCTCTACCGCCAGTCATTTTGCAAATGATTTGTCAATTGGTACAAGAATGCAAGAAAGACCGTTCAGAACAATAAGTTTATGCGATAATCAATCTATTATTACTGCAGTAGGAAATGACTTTGGATACGAAAATATTTTTAGTAAGCAATTAGAAATATTGTTAAATAGGGATGATGTAGTAATTGCAATATCAGCATCAGGTAATTCTCCAAATTTGCTTAAAGCAGTTGATACAGCAAAAATTAAAAAGGCTATTACTGTTGGTTTAACAGCTTTTGATGGAGGAAAACTTCGTCAAACTGTAAACTTCTGTGTTCATGTGCCTACAGATTTAAAAGAATATGGTCCAGCTGAAGATGGTCATTTAGTTTTAAATCACCTTGTAGCAAATTACTTAACTCGGTATCTTAAAAATTAAATCACATCTAATAGGATATTGTAAAATAAATTATGTTGATTAATTAAAAAATAGACATTAATAAAACTTAAACAGAATATAAAAATAATTTAATTTTTTACATGAAAAAAATCTTAGTAACTGGTGCAAATGGTTTTGTTGGTTCTCATATGGTAGAGCTTTTAATAAAAAAAAAATATAAAAAAATTTATGCTACAAAGAGATGGCATTTATCTAACCTGAACAATATTCAACATTTAAAAAATAAACTAACTTTTATTGATTGTGATCTTACTGACCCTGTTTCAACCGCTAATTTGGTTAAATCAGTTAAGCCAGAAATAATCTTTCATTTTGCTGCAGAAAGTTTTGTTAGCCCATCTTGGGATCATCCTCATAGATATATGAACGTTAATTATAATGGCACTTTAAATTTACTAGAGGCTATCAGAAATCACAGTCCAAAAACCATCATTCATCTCCCCGGATCAGGAGAAGAATATGGGTATGTCGATCCTGCGGATATACCAATAAGTGAAAAAACTCAATTAAAACCAGTTAATCCTTATGCAGTAACAAAAATTGCACAGGATTTAATTGGTTATGTTTACTACGAGTCCTATGGAGTTAAAGTAATAAGAACACGATCATTTAATCATGAGGGTCCAAGAAGAGAAAAAGTTTTTGGAATTCCTTGGTATGCATATCAAATTGCTTTGATTGAGAAAAAAAAACAACCACCCATAATTAGAGTAGGACACATCGCAGATAGACGTAATTTCACACATGTTCAAGATATGGTTGAAGCATACTATATTTCGGTAAAAAAATGTAAACCTGGTGAATTATATCTTATTGGTAACTCAGATAAGAAATCAATATATACTTTTAAAGAAGCTCTAAAAAAATTAATCAATATGTCAAATTTAAAAAAAGTTAAAATAATTGAGGATAAAAAATATGTAAGGCCAACTAATGTACCAAGGTTAATTGGTGATATGAGAAAATTTCAAAAAGCTACTAGTTGGAAACCTAAAATTGGATTTAATCAAATATTGCTGGATACATTAAATTATTGGAGATCAAAAGTCTAAATCAAGGTATTAAATTGCAGCTAAATTGTAGAATTTGTAATAGTAAAATGGTGAATGTCTGTGACCTTGGCAAACAACCGTTAGCAAACTCATTGTTAAAAAAAAATACTGACAAACAGTCTAAATATGACTTAGTTTTATGTTTTTGTAAAAAATGTAAAACAATTCAAATTTCAAAAAGCATTAATAAGAAAAAACTTTTTGAAAATTATGTTTGGACAACTGGTGTTTCAAAAAAAGCAATTACTTTTCGAAATTTTTTTTTCAAATATGCTAGTAAATATTTAAATAAAAATGAAAATACAAGCGCATCAGTTTTAGAGATTGCAAGTAATGATGGAACATTTTTAGTACCTTTTAAAAACAAAGGTTATTTCACTTTAGGTATTGATCCTGCAAAAAACTTAAAAAAATATCAATTAAAAAATAAAATTGAGACAATAATTGACTTTTTTAACAAAAAAAATTCAATTGTTATTAAAAAGAAATATGGATTGTTTGATTTTATTTTTGCAAGAAATGTAATACCTCATAATCACGATGCGATTAAAATTATAGAAAATTCAAAAAAAATTTTAAAAGATAATGGAACTATTTGTATAGAATTTCATTATCTAGGAAGCATATTGAGAGGCTTACAGTATGACTCAATTTATCATGAACACATTTTTTATTTTTCTTTAATGTCAATAATTAATGCTTTAAAGATACATAATTTAATTGTAGTTGATCTGCTAAAAAGCCCTATAAGTGGAGGAGCTTTAATTGTCTATGCTAAAAATTATGAAAAAAATTTAAAAATTTCATCCTCTGTAAAAAAACTTTTAAATATTGAAAAGAGAAATAAATTAAATTCATTATCTACATGGAAAAGTTTCTCAAAAAATGTATCTAATCATAAATATAATTTTGATAGAATTTTTAAAAAATTATCTATGAAATATAAAAATATATGTTGTTATGGAGCGTCTGCAAGAAGCTCTACTTTTCTTAATTATGTAAATTTAAACAATAATCATATAAATTATATTTTTGATAAGAGCGAGCTAAAAGTAAATAAGTTTTCACCTGGATCTCGAATTAAAATTGTAAATGTATCTAAAATTAAAAAAATAAAACCTGATCTAATAATTATTTTAGCATGGAATTTTAAAGAGGAAATAATTAAAGAATTAAAAAAAAAATATAACTATAAAAACAAATTTTTTGTATGTTTTCCTAAACCTAAAATTATTGAATGAAAATTTTAAAATTTCCTAAAAATAAAGATTTCAGAGGTATTTTTAAAAGGATTTATTGTAGAAAAATATTAAGTTTAAAAAAAATAAATTTTGATATCAAACAGGTTAATACTTCGTTTAATCCATACAAATACACTTTGAGAGGTCTTCATTACCAAAATGGAAAATACGCTGAAGATAAGTTAATTTATTGCACAAAAGGAAAATTTTTTTTTGTAAGTGTAAATATTGATAAAAAATCTAAATCATATCTTTCTTATAAAACAGAAATATTAAGTGAAGATGATGATAAAATCTTATTAATTGGCAAAAACCATGCGACTGGTTTTCTAACTTTGAAAAAAAATACTGAATTAATTTATTTAATGAGCAATTTCTATAATCCAAAGTTTGCTAAAGGTATGATGTATGATGATAAAAAAATTGGAATAAATTGGCCCAGAAAACCATTAATCATATCAAAAAAAGATTTAAATTTTAAATCTTTATGAAAATATTAGTTTTAGGATCAAGTGGTTTTATAGGAAAAAATTTTATAGAATTAAAAAAAAATTCAAATAAATCTTATTTTTATTTCTCAAATACTAAAAAAAAATGGGATAAGGTCAAATTTACACAATGTGATCTTAATAATTATAGAGAATTTGATAATAAAATAAAAAATATAAAACCTGATTTATGTCTTGATTTTAGTTGGCATGGAATACCTGATTATACTACTAAAACAAATAGAATTAATTTATCTATAAAAAAGAAAATTTTTAAGGCTTTAATCAAAAATAATTGTAAAAAAATTATTTCAATAGGATCTTGTTGGGAGTACGGTGATCACAATGGTGTTACAAAAAATACAGAAATAAACAAAAGACCTAAGAATGATTTTGTAAAAACTAAATTAAAAGTTTTAAAATTGTTGAGCGATTATCATAAAAAAAAATTAGTTGATTATATATGGCTACGAATTTTTTTTGTATATGGTAATTTTGGAAAAAAAACATCATTATTACAATCAATAGTAAAAAATTTTAAAAAAAAAAATAAATTTTATTTAAAAAATAAATATTTTCATAATGATTTTATTTATATTAATGATGTAATTAGATATATAGAAGCTTTTTTAAACAAGGATAAACTTAAATCCGGGGTGTATAACTTAGGTTATGGCAAAACATTTAGTAATAATAATTTTGTTAAAACATTTAATAACCTAGCAATAAATAAATATAGTATTTCAAAGTTAAATTATTCAAATAAAAAAGGGTTAATTAGCGATATGAGGAAAACCAATAGATATCTTAAATTAAGACCAAAATACAATGTGAAAAAAGGTTTAAAAGATTTTATAATTAAGACAAAATTGAAATAGTAAGAAAATGATAAAATAGAATAAACTTAGTTTAAATTATTTAGAAAATATGATTATAGCAAAAGTTCCTTTAAGAGTAAGCTTTTTTGGTGGAGGTACTGATATACCTTTTTTTTACAAAAAAAATAATTACGGCTGTGTTTTAAGCACTACTATAAATAAGCATATTTATATTACTCTAAAAGATCATGGTAAACTATTTAATGAAAAATTTAGAATGAACTATTCTGTTTCTGAAACTTCCAATGAAATAGGTGAAATTAAAAATGATATTTTGAGAAATATAATTAAATATTTTAATATTAAAAACAATATCTACATATCTACTATATCTGACATCCCATCCTCTTCTGGATTGGGATCATCAAGCTCTCTAGTTATTGGTTTATTTTTAATGTTTAATAAAAAAAATAATTTAAATTTATCTAGAAAAGAACTAGTTAAAAAAGCTTCAGAATTTGAAATTATGAAAATTAGTAAATCAATAGGAAAGCAAGATCACTATTCAGCGTTTTATGGAGGTTTTAATTATATTAAATTTCTTAAAAATCAAAATGTTCATATTAGTAAAATTCAAAATAATAGTTTGCTTAAAAAAGTAGAAAAAAATTCACTTTTTTTCTGGACAGGAATTCAAAGAAGTGCAAATAAAATTTTAGAGTCACAAGTAAATAATCAAAAATATAATGAAGAAATTATGCTAGAGATAAGAAAAATAGCAGATGAAGTTCATCGTAAAATAAAGTTAAATAAAATAGACTTTATAGAGTTTGGAAAATACCTTCATAAATCATGGATTTTGAAAAGAAAACTATCAAATAAAATTAGTAATACTGAAATAGATATTCTTTATAAAAAATGCCTTCGAAAAGGGGCAATTGGTGGTAAAATTTTAGGTGCTGGTGGAGGTGGATTTTTATATATTTTAGCTAGGGAAACAGATCATAATAAAATTATTTTAGAGATGAAAAAAAATGGATTAGTGCAAGAAGAAATAAAATTTGGGAATAAACCAGCTGAAATTATTTATGAAGATTAGATTATAAAAATTTTTTCTAACTTAAAAAATAATAAATAAAAATTATAATAATTTTATAATTAAATTATTTAAAAAATTGATAAAAAACAATTAAATATCGGCAATACTTGTGTTAAAACTTTAAAATCATTGTGTTAAATTATAAAAAATTAGCCAAACTCACTTTAGTGATGCCCAGTTATGAGCGCCAACCGTTTGTAATTAGAAGTATGAAGTATTGGTCTAATAAAAATGTTAAGTTAGTAGTGCTAGATGGAAGTAAATGTTCTATTAAATCATCAATTTTAAAGACATTAAATTTAAATAAAAACATTTACTACGAACATTCTAAATCTTCATTTGTTAAACGTTTAAAAAGAGCAATATTACTTACAAAAACAAAATATGTTGCCTTAATAGGAGATGATGAATTTTATATTCCCTCAACACTTTTAAAATGTATTGATGTACTGGATAAAAATAATAAATTAGTTTCATGTTGTGGCACAGCGGTTGGTTTTTATCCATCTAATGGTTTAATATATGGCAAACTAAAATATCCAAAGTTATTAGGATATAAAATCCAACATAATGACCCCAGAGAAAGAGTTAAATTTCATATGCGCAACTATGTTCCCAGTCTGGTCTATGGAGTAACAAGATCCCATCAATGGAAAACAGCTACATCTGCTTATACCGATAAAGAATTTCCTGTGTTTGCAATGTTTGAAATTCAAATGGAAATGATTTTGTCATTTTGTGGAAAATCCAAAGTGATACCATCTTTGATGTGGCTGAGATCAGGTAATGAGTCAGATAAAATTAATCATAAAGAAAAAAGTTTAAATCCAAAAAATATTTTTCCAAAATGGTGGAAAAATAAAAAAATAAAAAATCAGCATGAAAAATTTATAAGTATAGTTTCAAAAAAATTTTCATTGTTAAATCCTGGTTTTAAAAATGAATATTATTCAAAATCTGTAATAGATGCTTGTAAAAGCTATATTGTTTTTTCATTAGAAAGAAAATCCAGAAGACAATTAAGTATTTTACATAGATTAGCTCGTTACTTTATTAGCTTTTTTAACGAAGATTTTGCAAGAAAAATAAAAAATATTTTCTTCACTTTGGTTGGCAAATCTAATTTATCACACGATCTTTTAACTCAAAAGGTTCTGAGAATGAAAAAAACAGGACAAAGAATAGATTTAAAAGAAGTTAAAAATATTATGAAAATAATAACTGATTTTCATAATAAAAAATTTCATTAAAATGAGAAAAATAAGATTAATTTCATATGTCGGTATTAGAGATAAATTCTTTTTAAACTATCACAATAACGGCATAGTCTTCGATGAAGCAATTGAATTGTCATTATTATCAGGAGGTATTGAAGATTATGAAAGGTGTAAATGGATTAATAATATTTTAGTTCCTGATAATTTTAGTGAAGTTTTTAAACTAATTCAAAAAAATTACTGTGATATCACTTTAATTTATTTAGGAAGAAAAAACATTGATTTAAATATTTTGAATAAAATTTTATTAAAGTGCAAAGAAAGTAGATCTACGACTATAATGGTAAATGATAAAAAATTTGTAAGATTTAATACAATCAGAACAACTTTAAATATTATTGTTAAAGAAATATTATCTAGGTTATTATGTAAAATGAATTATGTTTTTAAAAAAAGTAATGTGGATTATTTTATATTTAATTCATATTCCGCTAATTATAATATTTTTAAAAAATTTAAACCTTTGGTTAATTTCAAAAGTTCTTTTTTTGATTTTAATCCGAACACCAAAAGTGTTAAAAGTACGATTAATGATAAAAGAGTTGGAGTTTATTTAGATTCATACGTTGTATTTTCCTCGCATGCAAAAAAAAAATGGGGTTTTCTGCCACCTCCAAAACAATACTATGGTAGGATAGTTTCTTATCTACATAATCAAAAAAAAATAAGAAATTTGGATGAGGTCTGCATATATTTGCATCCTAATAGCAAAGGTTTAGAGAGGGATTTTTTTAAAGATTTTAAAATTCTTGAAAGAAGTGAATATAGACTTCAAGATCTGAGTTTTTGTAAATTATGCTGGTCTCCAGGATCTGATGCTGTTATTACTTTAGCAATAAATGGAGTAGAATCGATTATATTAACAAACTCAAGTTTCCCAAAATCATTGTATAACTATCATATTCAAAAGTCTGAGATGTTGGGATTGGATTGTGTTGTTTTAAATGATGATTTTAAAGAAAATTATATTTGTAGGCAAAATAAAAATAGCATCAAAAAAAAGATTTTCTCTCTTCAAGTTGATCATTCTAAAGAAAGTGCGGCTACAATTTTTGGAAAACTAATTAAGGATTATGTTTGATGGATTTGGGAATTGATCGTTTATTGAATATTTTTAATGAAAATAACATTATATATTGGTTAGACAGTGGAACATTACTGGGTCTTGAAAGAGATGGAAAACTTATATCCGGAGATAAAGATATTGATATATCTGTATTAGGAAATAACAGAATTTTACCTTTAATTTTAAATCTCAAAAATGTAGACGTTAAAGTAAAGAAGTATCAAGGAAAAGTGGTTAAAATAAAAATTTATGGGCTTAATGAAAGAGTTATTGATATTTCATTTTTTATTGATACAGGTAAAAACTTTTATAGCTCTCCTCAATTTAATATCAATTCAAATCACTTTTTGCTTAAAATTTCATTAATAAAAAAAATTTTAACATCATACTTGTATAGAGTTAAGTCACTGGATTATAATATTTTTATATTATTTAAAATAGTTCGTATCGGATACTGGTTAATACCTAAAGATTTAATTTGTGTTGATCAACTACAAAAACAAAAGAATAACAAATATAATTTACCTTTTAAAGTTAATGAATATTTAACATATCGATATGGAGATTGGAGCAAGAAAATATCTAATTGGTCATCAACTAAAGATGATAAAGGTCTTTATTTTTTTTAATTTAATAAAATATGTATTTTGGTTCTAAAATTTTTGGAAGAGCATATTTTTTGAGAGATATTTATAATAGATTAAAATTTGGCCCTTTAGCACCAAAATCATATGAAGGAATATTGATTAATCCAAGGGAATGTAAACTAAGTATTCATTCAAAATATATTGCTGATATACCTCCAAATTATAGTTCCGCGCTTGTAGTTGATAAATGGCCATTGGAAAGAGCAGTTCCAGTTGTTGATTTGCCTAGAGTAAATTTTTGTATAAGGCATTGGATGAAAAATGAGAAGTGGGAAAAAGTTGGTGCTTATAATCGTTTAAGAAAAAAAATATCAAATAATGAAATATCTGATCATGGGATCGAAACTGAGAAAGAAATATTAATAAGGTATGAGAAGCTTGATCATATTTTTAATCAGATAAAAAAAGAAGGAAGACTCAAGAGTCAAAGTGAGTTATCTGAAGGAAATTTTAGAGAAAAAGGTGGAGTATTAATACACATAGGACCTAATGGAGAACCATATTTTGGATTAAAAGGTAATCATAGATTTGCAATTGCTTATATCTTAAATATACCATTTCCAGCTCAAATAGGCTTAGTCCACAAAAGCTCAGTAAATCGCATTGAATATATGAGGTTGAAGTGTTAAATTTAATCACATTAACTTTTTAATTTACATAAGGATTTCTTACAGTATCCATATAATGTTTACAGTTTTTTTGATTTGAGCCATGTTTAAATTAAGTTCAATAATTAGGTTTATAAGACATTCGTTCGCGAAGGCTACTCATTTGCTGACGATTTATGGCTATTATAACAAAGGAAGACATTATGAACCTGTCAGTATTTCTGGAAGATTAGTTGAAGGGTCTAAAAGAGATTGGAAAGAAAGATGGAGTGCAATTAAAAAAGTAATTGGAAAATATGAAGCAGAAACAATTATGGATATAGGTTGTGCAGAAGGTTTCTTTTTGAAAAAAGCTGCAGAGGAGTATGATTGTTTTTCAATAGGCATAGATATGAATGAGGAAAGACTCAAACTTGGAGAATTAACACGTCTATATGATGGGGCTGAGAATTATGCTGTAATAAAAGCAAGTTTAAACCCTAGTAAAATAAGAAAACTTCCTAAGGTTGACGTTATTTTGTGTCTATCAGTTGTGCATCATATTATTAAAAGTAATGGTATGAGCTTAGCAATAAGTTTTGTTCAAGAGTTAGTTAAAAAAACTAATAAGGCAATAGTATTTGAAATAGGAACATCTGATGAAAAAAGTTTTTTGGGAAGAATGCCTAATATGCCTGATGGTCAAGAATTTTTTGTTAAGAAATTTTTGGAGGATGCGGGGTGTAAAAATATTAGTATTTTAAATGAGTCAAAGTCTATTAAAAAAGACTCAATAAGATTGATGTTTGTAGCAGAGCCAATAAAATAGTTTGGAGGTAAACATGAATGTGGGAATTGTTCTACCATATCTAAAATCTAGAGGAACGGAGCTCCAAGCATTAAGGATATCGGAAGGACTTATAAGAAATAATATTAATGTTGTATTGTTCGTAATTCAGGGTTGGGGTGATGCAAAAATGTATAACCTATTTAAAAAATTAGGTGTAAAAGTTGTTAATGTAGGTAAACCAAATAATATTGGTGAAAAACATATTTCTTTTATAAGAATTTTTTCTTTAATCAAATTAATCTATATCAATAAGTGTGAACTAATAATAAATCGAGCCACATTAACAAGCAGAATAGCTGGATTTTCAGGGCGATTTTTGTTTGTTCCCGTTTCTACTGTACTTTCAGGCAGCGTTAACATAATTAAAATAAATAAATATTTGAGGGGAATTTTTTCAATTATTAAATTTATTTTATTAGGGTGCCCATCAAAAATTATTTCAGTTTCTTTAGAAGGAGGTGAGAATTTTAAGAAATCTTATCCATTACTTTCCTCAAAAGTTTATTCTATCCAAAATGGTGTTGAGATTCCAGACTTATATATAAATAACTATAATGTTGAAAAGGATAAAGATTTTGTATTTTGTTTTTCAGGAAGTTTAGATCTAAATAGAAAAGGTATTGATATATTGCTATACGCAATTCATTTAATAATATTTATTCATAAGATAAAAAACATATCATTAGTTTTAATTGGGACTGGACAGGATTTAGATAAAATATCAAAAATGTCAAAAGAATTGAAAATTGATCAACATGTGAAATTCTCTGGAGAGGTTAAAGATCCAATTAGTAAAATGCTGAATTATAATGCCTTTGTTTTACCTTCTCGAAGAGAAGGAATGCCAAATGCGTTGCTTGAAGCTATGTCAATCGGAATTCCATGTATTGCAAGTGATTGTAATACAGGTCCTAGAGAAATAATATCAGACAATGAAAATGGATTATTAGTTCCTCCTGAGAGTTCAATGGAACTTGCCAATTCTATGATAAAAATTTATAGCAGTGAAAAATTAAGAAGGTATCTAGGTGTTAACGCAAGAAAAACTATCAAAAAGTCATTTTTGTTTGATCAAATGATGAATAGTTTTATTGAAGTATTGGGATTAAAAAATGAAAAATGATAATGCATTACAAAATTTACTAATTAAAGCAAGTTTAAGAGCTGCATCAAAACAGCATAATAATGGTTCATTTGATGCGGGTTGTAATGGTCCTTATAAACATTCAGAAACACCAGTTAGAAATACAGCTCATTGGTTATCATTATTTTGTTATGCTCTAAAGACAAATAAACTAAATTTCCAAGAAAGAAAGTATTTAGAGGAAGCCTCACATAAAGCTGTAAATTATCTTTTGTCAAATAATTCACGTCCAAATAAGAAAAGTTTTTTTTGTAGATCTGCATCTGGTAAAGACTCATGTAATGGATTAATAGGACAAGCTTGGACAATTGAGGGATTAACTACAGTTTACAATGAATTAAATATTGAAGAGGCTAGAAATGTAGCATTAGAAGTATTTTTTTTACATCCTTTTGATTATGAAAAAGGGATTTGGAAAAGAGTTGAAGTTGATGGAACTATTTTAGGATTTGATTATACGTTTAATCATCAGTTATGGTTCGCAGCTATAGCTATGCAGCTTAATGATACAAGGGTAGAAAAAATGGTTAAATGTTTTTTAGATCTTATTGGTCAAAATGTAGATATTTATTCTGACGGCGTCATATTCCATGCAACTAATATTGCAAAATATAATTTTTTTAAATTAAGTGATATTCCTGGATATATAAAAACTTTGTTTAGAGATTTTACAAAACCCAGATTGATGAGGGCTCTTTATATTAAATCTGTTGGCTATCATTCTTTTAATTTATATGCTTATGCTATATTAAAAAAATATTTTCCTTTACATAATTTTTGGACGTCTGAAACTTTTTTAAAAATGCTTTCAACAACTAATAATAAATCTTTTATAGATAATTTAGATAAGGGCCCATATGGATGGCCATATAATCCTACTGGAATTGAGTTAGCATATGTTGGAAAAGTATTTTCTTTGGGAGATGCGTATGTTCAAAAATGGCTTTCTATGCAGTATAAAAAAACATACGATAGTACGAGTGACGATCTCATGACTAAAGGATCTCCAGATATAACAACATCATCAGCTAGAATTTACGAGGCAGTAAGGATTGCAGACAATTCTCTTTAAATAAAAATATGTCTAAAAATTTAGGAGATTTACCATTAGTTTCTGTCATAATTCCTACATATGATGATTGGGAAAGATTAAAGAAATGTTTATTTGCACTATCTAATCAGACCTATCCACAGAATAGATTTGAAGTAATTGTAATTAATAACAATCCTAATGACACTGTTCCAGATTCAATTAAGAAATATAAATGTATCATTTTAAAAGAGGTTGAAATTGGTTCTTATACAGCAAGGAATAAAGGTATATCTTTTTCAAAAGGAGATATTTTAGCATTTACTGACTCAGATTGTATTCCAGATACTTTTTGGATTGAAAAGGCTGTAAATAGATTTGATAAAGGTTGTGATAGGATAGCTGGTTTTATTGATATTTTTCCAATGAAAGCTAATCCTAATTTAGCTGAGCTGTATGATATAGTATTTGGATTTGATCAAGAGGTGTCAGCAAGCAATGGTCTGTCTGTCACAGCAAATATGTTTGCAAAAAAGTCATTATTTGAAAGATATGGTAAGTTTAACAATTCATTATTCTCTGGAGGAGATACTGAATGGAGTAGGAGAGTGTATTCTAAAGGAGTAAGCATAGTATATGCTTCTGAGGTAATTGTAAAACATCCTGCTAGAAAATCTTTAAAAGAATTATTTCAAAAAAGGTACAGAGTAAGTTCAAAAAAAACTATTAGCCATCCTAAAAGATTGGAAAAAAATTCAATTTCAAAATATACGATATATAAAAAAAGATTACATTCTTTATTTTTTAATAGATATAATATTTATAGAGGTTTTAGCGTTTTAATTATTGCTATCTTGTTGAAACTTTTTTCAATTATAATCAAGATATTTTTTAAATTTAAAATATTGAGCCGTAAATAATTTGTTTGAGGCTATAAAGATATTAATTTTTGAGGTATTAAAAGTTAAATTTTAAAATGAAGTTTAATGTAAAATAAATTACATTTTTATTTTTGTAATTATTGAAGCTTCATAATTTAAAATAAGTAAATATAAATTAAATATGAATTTAAAAATAAGAAGACACAATCTAAGAATATTTTTTATCAGTCTTTTATTAGGTATCATATACATATATCCACTGTTGCAAATTGAACAATTTGAAGGTGATTTTTATAAGTATCAAAGGGATTTTAATAACCTCAAAGATAACTATGACTGGAGTCGTATTTTTGATAATTATGAATTAGGATTTAGAGTCTTTAGTTACCCATTTGCAAAGCTTAATATAACTTTTCATGCTTACCTCTTTATAGTTAGTGTAATATTTTATTTTTTTGCTGGTCAATTAATGTTTAAAAATTCAAGCCGTAAACAGGGCTTTTTTTTTTACTTTTTGATGTTATTTCTATTTCCATTTTATTTTGCTTATGATTCTTTGTTGAATGTGGTTATACGACAGGGATTGGCAGTTATAGTTATATTTGCTTTTTTTTTCCCAGACCGTGATCGTGGTCATATTTATTTTTTAATTGTAAGTTTTATTGCTTCTTTATTTCACACTTCGGCTCTTATTTTTTTTATAGTTTACGTAGTTTCAAGATTTTTTAAAAACATGAATTTTTATGTTATCTTTTTTCTCTTATCAGCAATTTTATATATTACAGATCTTCCAATCTTTTTTGCGGAATTATTAAATATGGTAATAATTAAAATATTTTTTTTTAAAAGTAATTTAATGTTATTTTATGACTCAAATTATAAATTAGGATTTAGTATTTATAAATTTTTAGCAACAATTTTGCCATTATTTATTTATTTGCTCGAGTCAAAAAAAAACTTTTCTAAAAATAATAAAAAGAAAATGTTATGGCAATGTTATTTTTTTATTTCTAGCATTGGCATGATGATGAGCGGCTTAAATTACTATGACCGTGTATTGATTTATTCTTGGATATTTATTCCTACTTTATCATTACCTGTTATTGAAATATTTTTTAAAAACCTTTTATATTTAAAAAAATAACATGTATTTATTAAGTATCTGCATACCTACTTTTAATCGTGAACAGAATTTAAAACAAATGTTAGATAGCATAAGATCTTATACTAATGTAGAGGTTGTAATTTGTGATGATGGCTCAACTGATAATACAAGAGAATTGGTAGATAAATATCGTGATAAGCTTAATATTAATTATATTTATCAAGATAATGCAGGTGTTTCAGCAGCAATTTTAAAAGCATATAAAAATTCTTCTGGTAAATATGTTATCAAAATGGATTCAGATGATCTTTTTACTGAGAATGGATTAGATTTCATTTTAGATACAATAAAAAATAATCCTGATCAGGTTGCATTTCTATACGGTGTACAAATAATAGGAAAAAAAACTTACTCAAAAAACTTGCCGCCTAATGGCATAACAAATTTTAATTATGCAGATTTCAAAATTAATGGTGATTTAAAACAGGTTGTTACTAGGGAAATAGTATTAAAATATATGTATGAAGTTCCAATTGGAGTTAAAAGAATTCCGCCAGGTTTATTGTGGGCTAAAATTGCAGAACATTATAATTGTTTGAGTTTTGGTAATGCTGTTGCAATTAAAAATTATCTAGATACTGGAATTACGTCTAATATGCTACATTTAAAGACATCATATCCCTCTGCAATGGTTGAACTTTATACAATTCTTTCAGAAAGCAAAAGTTATAATTCTTCTATTTATCGTTGGCGCTCACGATTACTTTGGGCGCGATACAGCTTTCACAATAATTCAATGTTCATAAGAGATTGGTGGCATTGGTTTGTATTTATACCTGGTTGGTGTATTTATTTTATTGACAAAATTAGACTAAAAAAAAATAAATATTAATATTACTTAATTTATAAAACTTGAAAATTGTTCATATAATTACCGGTTTAGGAGATGGTGGAGCAGAGCATGCATTATATAAAATTTGTAAGTATGACCTCAAAAATAAACATGTTGTTATTTCTCTTACAGGTCCTGGTAAATATTTTTCGTTATTGAAAAAGCTAAAGATTGAAGTGCATCTATTATATTTTAATTTTTTTTCAATTCATAAATTTTTTTATCTTTCAAATTTACTTAGTTGTTTGAAACCTGATATTATACAAACTTGGTTAGTTCATGCTGACTTTGTTGGTAGTATTTCCGCAAGATTAGCAGGTATTAGGAATATAATATGGAATATTCGTTATTCAAATCTTGAAACTGGTAGCGCAAAATTTACTACTATAATAATTATAAAAATTTTAGCTAAAATATCAAAATTCTTGCCAAAATCTATCATAACTGTTTCAAAAAAAGCTAAAAAAATTTATGAGATTAAAGGTTACAATAGTGAAAAATTAAAATTTATTCCCAATGGGTATGATTTAAAAATCTTAAGACCTAATAAGCTACAAAAAATAAATTTTAAAAAAAAGTATAAAATTAAAAAGAATATACCCATAATTGGAAATGTTGGACGTTATGATCCACAAAAAGACCATTTAAATCTTCTTAAAGCTTTATCTTTAATTCGATCTAAAAATATAAATTTTTTTTGTGTGCTTGTTGGACCAAATATTGAAAAAAAAAATATTAGCCTTTTTTCTGCAATTAAGAAGTTAAAACTATCTAAAAATGTAAAATTATTAGGTCAAAATAAAAATATATCAAAAGTAATGAATGGGTTAGATGTTTATGTTCAAAGTAGTAGTTATGGAGAAGGATTTCCAAATGTTGTCGCTGAGGCAATGGCTTGTGGAACACCTTGTGTTGCTACTAATGTTGGTGATACTTCTTACATTGTTGGAAAAACTGGCTGGGTGGTTGTACCCAAAAATCCAATTAAATTAGCAAAGGCAATTGAAAAAGCATTAGCTGAGAATAAAACTAGGAAATGGATCAAAAGATGTAATAAGGCAAGATTAAGAGTCAAAAAAAACTTTGATATTTTCAAAATGATTAAAAATTATGATCAATTATGGAACAATGTTCTAAAAAAAAATAAATGAATTAAGTTAATAGAAATATGTTTTTTTATTATGAAATTAATTTTAAATTAAACAACAAATACAAAAAAATTATTTAGATGAAAAATATTTTTATAAATATTCTAAAAGCAAATTATTTTAGTGTGATTATTAAAAAGATTATAAAAAGATTTGAGAAAAACACTTCTCAAGAAGCTTTAAAATTTGCAAAATTAAATACAAAGTATTCAACAGAAGAATTCTGCAGATTAATTGATGAATTATTATATGATGAAATTAAATATGATGTTTCGTTAATCGAGAAACAGGCAATAGAAAAGCTATCTAAATTAAAAGTTTCTCTTGGTGGTGGTGGAAATTATATTCTTTTGTATTTTTTAATAAGAAAATTGAAGCCAAATATTGTTGTAGAAACTGGTGTTGCTGCAGGCTGGTCAAGCCTATTTATTTTAAGGGCTTTTAAAAAAAACAAAAAAGGAAAATTATACTCTAGTGATTTTCCATATTTTAGGCTTGAGAAACCAGAACAATATATTGGTTTTTTAGCAAAAAATGAGACTAATAAATTAGATTGGCATTTAGATATTAGAGGGGATGATTTGGCTATACCTGAAATTGTAAAAAAAATAGAAGATAATAAAATTGATTTAATTCACTACGATAGTGATAAAAGTTTTAGTGGTAGAGATAAAGTCTTTAATTCTTTAAATCCAAAGATAAATCAAAATACGATTATTATTTTTGACGATATACAAAATAATTTACATTTCAAAAATTTGGTTGAAAAGTCAAAAAAAGACTATTTTATATTAGAATTTAAAGGTAAATATTTAGGCATACTGGGTGCTAGTTTTCTTTTAAAAAATAAAAATGAATACTTTTAATATTAAAAAGATAATAATGAGAAAATGACGAGTAATTTAATAACTGGTTCAGCAGGGTTTATAGGGTTTTCATTATGTGAAGCACTTTTGAAAAAAGATGAAAATGTTATTGGTATTGATAATCATAATGACTATTATGATGTTAATTTAAAGAACGCAAGAATAGCAAAATTAAAAAAGTATTTAAATTATCAGCATTACAAAGTAGATTTAATTAATCAAAATGAATTAAAAGAAATATTTAAAAATAACAAAATTAAAAAAGTAGTTAATTTAGCAGCACAAGCAGGGGTGCGTTATTCTATAGAAAACCCACTTGCTTATATAAATAGTAATATAGTTGGCTTTGCTAATATTTTAGAAAATTGTCGACACTTTGATGTTAAGCATCTAGTTTATGCAAGTACCTCAAGTGTTTATGGCGCAAATACTAAAATGCCATTCTCAGAACATGATAATGTTAATCACCCATTATCAATTTATGCTGCTTCTAAAAAATCAAATGAACTAATGGCCCATTCTTATAGTTATTTATATAAACTTCCTACGACTGGTTTAAGATTTTTTACAGTTTATGGACCATGGGGAAGACCAGATATGGCTTTGTTTAAATTTACAAAAAGAATTTTAGAGGAAAAACCAATTGATGTATTTAATCATGGTAATCACACTAGAGATTTTACCTATGTTGACGATATTATTGAAGGTGTAATGAAAACTCTAGACAATCCAGCAAGTAGTAACTCTAATTGGGACAGCAATAAGCCAGATCCAGCAACTAGTAATGCACCATGGAGTATTTATAATATAGGCAATAATAAGCCAGTAAATCTTATGAATTATATAGAAGCATTAGAAAAAACTCTGGGTAAAAAGGCAATAATTAATTTTTTACCATTACAGCCTGGAGATGTTTCAGATACTTACGCTAGCGTAGATAATTTACATGAAAAGTTCAATTACAAACCATCAACTTCAATTATAGAAGGAATATCTAAATTTGTTAAATGGTATAAAGATTATTACCAGGTATGATTAATAAAAAAAAAGATCTCAAACTATCAATTATTGGTTTGGGCTATGTTGGTTTACCTTTAGCTTTAGAATTTGCGAAAAAAAGAAAAATAATAGGTTTTGATAATAAAAAAAAAAGAATAGAACAATTAAAATCAGGAATAGATATTAATTTTGAGTTCTCTAAAGATAATCTTCGCAGTTTAAAAAAATTAACTTTTTCTAATAGTGAGGAAGATTTAAAATATTCAAACTGTTATATTATTACAGTTCCAACACCTTTAAATAAATATAAAAAACCAGATTTAAATCCATTACTTAAAGCTTCTAAAATGATAGGCAAAATTCTTAAAAAAGGAGATTTAGTTATATATGAGTCAACAGTTTATCCAGGCTGCGTTGAAGAAGAATGTGTTCCAGTGCTTGAGAATTTTTCAAAATTAAAATTTAATAAAGATTTTTTCTGTGGTTATAGCCCTGAGCGAATAAACCCTGGAGATAAAAAACATACAATTAAAAATATAAAAAAAATTACATCAGGATCAACACCAGAAGTTGCCGAATTAGTAGATGAACTTTATAAAGAAATTATAACTGTTGGAACACATAAGGCTCCAAGTATAAAAGTCGCAGAAGCTGCAAAAGTTATAGAGAATACACAGCGTGATTTGAATATTGCATTAATAAATGAATTATCAATTTTATTTAAAAAATTGAAAATTGATACAAAAGCAGTTTTAGATGCTGCATCAAGTAAATGGAATTTTGTTCCTTTTAAACCTGGTCTTGTAGGAGGTCACTGTATTGGTGTTGATCCTTATTATCTTACTCATAAAGCAGAAAGTATTGGATACCATCCAAAAATTATTTTAGCAGGCAGAAAGCTTAATGATAACATGGGAAATTATGTTGTTTCTGAGCTTGTTAATACAATGAAAAAAAAAAATATTAAAATTAAAGGTTCTAAAATTTTAGTTTTGGGACTGACTTTTAAAGAAAACTGTCCAGATATTCGTAATACAGGTGTTGAAAGCATTATGACTGAATTAAAAAAGCAAAAGTGTCAATTAGACTTGTTTGATCCTTATGTAAATAGAAAAGATATAAAAGTATCTTACAATATTCTTAATAATTTAAAACTAAATCAAAATACTTACGATTCAGTTTTAATAGCAGTCGCTCATGATCAATTTAAAAAATTAGGTCTGTCCAAAATTAAAAGTATATGTAAGACAAATCATGTAATTTTTGATTTAAAAAATATATTTAATTCAGACAAAGTTGATTTAAAACTATAAAAAAGCTCATAATAATTATATAAAATATTATGTGTGGAATTAATGGATTTTATTCCAAATCTTTAAAAAATCTTGACAATATAATTCACAAAATGAATTTGGCTATATCTCATAGAGGCCCAGATAGTACTGGATCTTGGTCAGATAAGAGCTCAGGAATTGTTTTTGGTCATCAGCGATTATCTATTATTGATTTATCTAATGCTGGTATTCAACCAATGCATTCAGCTTCAGGCCGTTTAACTCTAACTTATAATGGTGAAATTTATAATCATCTCGAAATTAGGAAAGAACTAAATAAAAGCAATTCTTTAATTAAATGGAGAGGAAATTCTGATACTGAGACCTTGCTTGAAGCTATCGATTTTTGGGGAATTGAAAACACATTAGCAAAAATTGATGGAATGTTTGCATTTGGAGTTTGGGATAAAAAAAGTCGGAGTTTAACATTGGCTAGGGATCGTATTGGAGAAAAACCGCTTTATTATGGTTGGCAGGGAGAGGGAGATGATAAAGTTTTTCTTTTTGGATCAGAACTTAAAGCACTAAAAACACATCCAGAGTTTAAAGCAAAGATTAATAGAGATGCAATTGCTCTTCAATTGCGTCATAATTGTATACCTGCGCCTTATTCAATATACAAAGATATTTATAAATTAATGCCCGGAAACTATTTGGAAGTTAAAGAAAGTGATTTAAACAGAGGATCATCACCATTATCTAAAAATTATTGGTCTTTAATAGAAACAATAAATAATGGAAATAACAATCAATTAGCTCTTAGTGAAGAAGAGTTTATAAATGATCTTGAAAAAAATTTAAAATCATCTGTAAAAAAACAATTGATATCAGACGCACCTTTAGGTGCTTTCCTTTCAGGTGGAATAGATTCTTCAACAGTTGTAGCTTTAATGCAATCTCAATCTTCTCAACCTGTTAAAACTTTTACAATAGGATTTAGTGAAAATGATCATGATGAATCTAAATATGCAAAAGAAATTGCAAATCATCTCGGCACATATCACACAGAGCTTTATGTTTCTCCAAAAAAAGCTATGGAAGTAATACCAAAGCTACCAAAAATATATGATGAGCCATTTTCAGACTCTTCTCAAATTCCTACATATTTAGTTTCTCAGCTTGCAAAACAAAATGTAAAAGTTGCTCTTTCAGGAGATGGAGGTGACGAATTATTTTGTGGATATAACCGTTATTTAATGGTTAAAAAATTTTCAAATTTATCTCGAATAATACCATTACCTTTTCGAAAAATTTTAAGCTCTGGTATTCAATTTTTATCACCTAACAAATGGAATAAATTATCAAAAACTATAAATTATTCTAATAATTATAAAAATTTTGGTGAAAAAATACATAAAGCTGCAAGAATTTTAGAAGCTCAAACTTTAAATGATTACTATTATATGCTTTGTTCACATTGGCAAAACCCAACTAGAGTAGTAATAAATAGTAGAGAACCAGGAACATTTTTAACTGAGTTTAAACCTAAACTTGACAAACTTAATGATCAAGAACAAATGATGGCACTAGATTTTAAATCTTATTTACCTGATGATATTCTTGTAAAAATTGACAGAGCTTCAATGGCATCGTCACTTGAAACTAGAGTTCCATTTCTTGATCATAAACTAATAGAATATGTATGGAAAATACCTCATTCACTTAAGTTTAGAGATGGAAAAGGAAAGTGGATATTAAGAAAGATTTTAAATAAATACGTTCCGAAAAATTTAACTGAGAGAGAAAAAATGGGTTTTGGAGTTCCAATTGGTATGTGGCTAAGAGGCTCATTAAGGGACTGGGCAGAAAACCTATTAAATGAAACAAAATTAAAAAAAGATGGTTATTTTAATCCAAAATTAATTACAGATAAGTGGACGGAGCATCTTTCAGGTAAAAAAAATTGGCAGTATGATTTATGGGATATATTGATGTTTCAAGCATGGTTGGATGAAAATAATTAGCAAAACGATTATTTAATTTAAGAGTGAAGAGATAAGTAATGAAACATATTTTAATTATCGCTAGCTATGGTCCATCTTTAATAAATTTTAGACTTCATTTAATTAAAAAATTATTATCTGAAGGACACAGAGTAAGTGTTGCGTCGCCTATTAATGATTTTTCAGATAACCTACAAAAAATATTAACAGAATTAGGTGTTAAAATAAATATTTTTGATCTTTCAAGAACTAATTTAAGCTTCAGTAAAAATTTAAAAACACTATTTCAAATTTTTAAAATTATAAAAAGTTGTAGACCAGATACAATAATTTCATACACAGCAAAACCTGTAATATTTACTGGTATTGTTTTAAAATTTTATAAAAAAACTCAATTTTATCCCTTAATAACCGGTTTAGGTTTTGCTTTCACTGAAATAGACTCTGTAAAAAAATATTTTTTTAGAATTATTATGATACAACTGTATCGAATAGGCCTTAAAAGTTCAGCAAGAATTATATTTCAAAATAAAGATGATCAATTATTATTTCATAAATTAAAAATAATAAAAAAAAAAAAATTATCACAAGTTATAAATGGTTCTGGAATAGATTTAAATGAATATCCATTTACTAGCTTACCTTCAAAACCAATTTTTTTGATGATAGGAAGACTGTTAGTTGATAAAGGAGTGAGAGATTATGTTGAGGCTGCTAAAATTGTAAAAACACGTTTCCCGAATGTAACTTTTCAACTAGTTGGATATCTAGATGAAAATCCATCAGCTATATCAGCTAAAGAATTACAGTCATGGATTGATGATGATAATATTGAATATTTGGGTCAAATAGATTCTGCTCAATCAATTATACAGTCATGTAGATTTTATGTATTACCCTCTTACCGTGAAGGAACACCACGATCAATACTTGAGGCTCTTTCAACAGGAAGACCTATTATTACTACAGATGCTCCTGGATGTCGTGAAACAGTAATTCATAAAAAAAATGGATTATTAGTTCCTATAAAAGATCCATTTGCTTTAGCAAATGCAATGATAACTCTGCTAAAAGAGAAAGATGAAACTTTAAAAAAAATGGCAGAAGAAAGTTGCTTAATTGCTAAAAATAAGTATGAAATTAATAAAGTTAATCAAAGTATACTAGATATAATTAAGTAATCATTAATATAATATTGAATTTTTAATATTTCTATATTTGTTTATATAAAGTAGATATAAGATTTATTTTTTAATATATTTTCAGTCGAAATATTTTAATTTTATCTATAAAATAGTTAAATCAAAATTTAATAATGAATTTAAGTTATCCTTATTTTAACGTAAGTACTTTAAAAAGAGTTCAGCAAGTACTAAAATCTGGAAGAGTTAATTATTGGACCGGTAAAGAATGCAAAGAGTTTGAAAAAGAATTTTCAAAGTACATTGGAAATAAGTATTCAGTAACATTAAGCAATGGGAGTGTGGCTTTAGAGCTTGCTTTAAAGGCATTAAATTTAAAAAAGGGTGATGAGATTATTGTATCACCGAGATCGTTTGTAATATCCGCAAGTTGTGTATTAAATCTAGGATTAAAACCTGTATTTGCTGATATAGATTATAATGGAAACCTGAGCATTGAAGGCATTAAAAAAGTTTTTAAAAAAAATATAAGAGCAATTATTCTTGTACATTTAAATGGATTGTCATGTGACTTAGATCCTATTTTAAAATTTGTAAAAAGAAAAAAACTTTTTTTAATTGAAGATTGTTCACAGGCTCATGGAGCAATTTACAAAGGTAAAAAAGTTGGTTGTTTTGGAGATATATCTACCTGGTCATTTTGTCAGGATAAAATTATATCAACAGGTGGTGAAGGTGGAATGATTTCAACAAATAATAAAAAATTATGGTTAAAAATATGGTCTATGAAGGATCATGGAAAAAATTATAAAAATGCTATTTTAAAAAAAAAAAACATTGGATTTAAATGGTTGCATGATGATTTTGGATCTAATTATAGAATGACAGAAGTGCAAGCTGTTATTGGAAGAGAGCAACTTAAATTATTAGACAAGCAAATAAAAAAAAGAAATTTAATAGCAGATTTGTATTTAAATGGACTCAAGAGTTATTATCAGCAATATAAAGTATTAAAAAAACCAGATTTTAAATGTAAGACATGTTCTTTCAAGCACATTCAAAAAAAATGTAATCAATGTACACATGCTTTTTATCGTCTAAATTTATTTATAAATAAAAATAAAATTAATCAAAAAAAACTTTTAGAAAAATTAATAAAAAATAAAATTAATTGCGGTGTTGGTTCATGTCCCGAAATTTACAGAGAGAAAATTTTTAATAAATTAAAATTTTATCCTAAAAAAAGATTGTTAAAGGCAAGATTACTTGGTGAAACAAGTATAATGTTTCCTATAAATCCTCAAAGAAAACTGAATGAAGTTATTAAAGAAATAAAAAAAATTAAACAAATTTTACAGAAATACTGTTAAATTTATGTATAAAAATTACATAAAAAGTCATTTAGATTTTTCTTTAGCTTTATTTCTTATTCTATTTTTTTTGCCAATTATAATTGTAATTTTTTTGTATTTATTTATTAGAATACGATCAGTGATTTTTGCGCAAAAGAGACCAGGATTAAATAATAAAATTTTTACTATTTACAAGTTTAAAACTTTAATTGATGCAAAATGTAAACACTCATACAAAAACAAAAATGATTTTATTTTTGGCCAATTTTTAAGAAAAACAGGTTTAGATGAACTACCGCAATTATTTAATGTATTAAAAGGTGATATTAGTTTCGTTGGACCTAGGCCACTTTTGATTAAATATTTGAAGATAAATGAATTTAAAAAACATGATAGAAGCAAAGTAAAACCAGGAATTACAGGTTTGGCCCAAATTGAAACTTATAAATACAATATGAAAAGAAATAAATCAAAGTGGAAAAGGCAATTCATTTTAGATAAATATTATTCTAATAATTTAAGTTTTTTATTCGATATAAAAATTTTATTCACAACACTAGTGAAATTAATAACTACTTCTAAACAAGATTATCATTATGTCAAAGAAGTAAAGTTATCCAGTAAAGATATTAAATGAAAAAAATTAAAGAAAATAATTTAAATTTTTTTAAAAAAGTTTTTGATAAACATTATACTGGAAAACTAATTACTGTTGAAAAAAAAATTGATATTAGGAAAGAAATATTAAATTTTGAATTTTTAAAAAAAAAACGTTCTTTATGCTTGATTGAATGCTATAATAGTCCCGAAAGTATTCTTTCATATATTTCAATTTTGTCTTTTGGAAGTGTTCCATTATTAATAAATGAAAATTTAAATGAAATTTTTTTTAGAAGGTACATTGTTAATTTTTTACCAGACTATATATTTACAAAGAGAAAAGTAATTAATAAAAAGTATATTTTATTAAAAACTTATAATGATATTTTTTTTTATAAATCAAAAAGTTCATTTAAAAAAAAAATTCATAAAGATTTAGCGATTTTACTTCCAACTTCTGGATCTACAGGATCTTCAAAAATGGTCCGAATTTCTTATAAAAATCTTTATTCAAATACTATTGATATTTGTAATTATTTAAAAATTAAAAAAATAGACACCACTTTAACAACTATGCCATTTAGTTACACATATGGAATGTCTATAATTAATACTCATTTAATTAAAGGCGCAAATATTTTTGTATATCCAGGATCTGTAATTCAAAAGAATTTTTTCGAAATTTTGAAAAGATTTAAGATCACAACGTTTGGTGGAGTTCCTTATATTTATAATTTACTTATAAAAATTGGTTTGGAGCGCTTAAAGAATATGTCTCTAAAATATATTACACATGCAGGCGGTGCTTTAGATGTTAATTCACTGTTAAAGTTGTACAAATTTTGCAAAAAAAATAATTTAAAATTTATATCAATGTATGGAGCTTCAGAGGCTACTTCAAGAATGTCTTATTTGCCATTTTCGTATATGAAAAAAAAAATAGGTAGCGTTGGGAGAGGTTTGCAAAAATCATTTATTTTAAAGGATTTAGATAATAAATTAATAATTAAACCATTTGTAAAAGGAGAACTTGTTTATAGAGGAGATAATGTTTGCCTAGGATATGCAAATACTTGGAAAGATTTAGCTTTGGGAGATGAGAACAGGGGTATTCTTAAAACTGGGGACGAAGGTTATTTTGATAACGAAGGTTTTTTTTATATATCCGGTAGAAAAAATAGAGATGTAAAACTCTATGGACATAGGGTGAATCTTGATGATTTAGAAAAAAATTTAAATATGAAATTTTCTAATAGTTACGTTAAATATATGAACAAAAAATTATATATTTTTAGAAATAAAAAAATTGATGAAATCGAATTAAATAATTTTCTGTTTAAAAGATTTAACATTAAGAAAAATATGATTGAATTTATTAAAATAAAAAAAATTCCATATACCACTAATAAGAAAATAGATTATAGTAAATTACATGTTAATTAGACTCGATAAATTAAAAAATTTGAATTCTTATCAAACTAGCAAAAAAAACAAAAAATTTTTTTTTAGAGAAATTTTAAAATTAAACAATTATCATAAAAAAAATTCTAAAGATTATGCTAATATTATAAATTTAAAAAATCAAAATATTATTAAAAATATAGAAGAACTTCCTTTTTTGCCATCTAGACTATTCAAAAATTTAAATTTAAAGACAATAAATAAAAAAAAAATATTTAAGACACTTGAATCCTCAGGCACAAGTGGAAATGTCTCTAAAATTTTTCTTGATAAAAATAATGCGAGTAGTCAGGTAAAAGTCTTAGTTAAGATTTTTAGAGATTTTTTCAAAATTTATAAAAGAATGCCAATGATAATTTTCGATAAAAAAAAACAAAAAAATCAAAACTCTAAACATACAGCAAGAGAAGCTGCTTATGCTGGATTTTCTTTCATTGGAAAAGATCACTTCTTTTTATTTGATGATAATGAAAATATAAAAGTAGATGAATTACAAAAATTTTTAGATAAATATAAAAATACAAAAATATTTTTATTTGGTTTGACTTCTGTAATTTGGAATTCTCTTAAAAAATTAAATTATCTAAAATTTAATTTAAAAAATTCAATCTTGATACATGGAGGAGGATGGAAAAAAATAAAAGATCAAAATGCCAACAAAAAAAATTTTAATAATTTGATCAAAAAAACATTTAATATTTCAAATGTTCATGATTATTATGGGATGGTAGAACAAACTGGTTCAATATTTTTTGAGTGCGAAAAAGGTTTTTTTCATACTTCTTTTTTTTCAGAAATAATTATAAGAGATAAAATCTTTAATGTGGAAAAAATAAAAAAAAAGGGTTTAATTCAGATAATTTCTCTAATTCCAACGAGTTACCCTGGGCACAGCATTATAACGGAGGATCAAGGTTCAATATTTGGTAAGGATAATTGTAAGTGTGGAAGATCAGGAAAATATTTCAAAGTATATGGACGTATACCTAAGTCTGAAATTAGGGGTTGTGGTAATATTGATGATTATTAGTGAAAAAAATATTTTAAATTACAAATTTAAATCAAAGCAATTTATTCCATATGATGATTACATTTGTAAATTTGTTAATGATTTGTCTAAAAAATTATTATTAAAATTTGATCCTAGAGATAATGCAGATATCGCTACTTTAGCTTTTTTTTGTAGAAATGGAAATATCCTTAAATTAAAAAAAGATTTTTATGCAAAAAAAAAAATTAAAAAACCATTGGGAGTTATATTTCATGTTCCACCAAATAATATAGCGACTAACTTTGCTTATAGTTTTATTTTTTCTTTATTATTAGGAAACTCAAATATCATACGGATTTCAAACAAATTATTAGATCATTCTGGAAAACTAGTTAAAATTATAAATAATTTAATGAAAGAAAAATACAAAAAACTTTATGAAAATAATTTTTTTGTATTTTATGAAAAATCAAATGAAATAAATTTAAAATTGAATTCAATCTGTGATGGGAGGATGATTTGGGGTGGCAATAAAACTGTTAAATTTTTCAAAAATATTATTACCCAACCACATGTAAAAGATATTTTTTTTTATGACAGATATTCAATTTGTGTAATTCAATCAGAAATTTTAAATAAAAGTTCTAACAATCAATTAAAATTGTTAGCAAAAAACTTTTTTAATGATACTTATCTTGTTGATCAGGCAGCTTGTTCTTCACCAATTTTAATAAATTGGTTAGGAAAAAATATAGAAGTAGCAAAAAAAAAATTTTGGGCGGCCATGTATTCTCATCTTAAACAAATAAAATATGATAAACTTTTCTCTGACTATTCAGCAATTGATAAAGAGGTAGTTTCTTCGACTTTTTTTGCAGATAAAAATAGCTACGTAAAAAATTATAAAAATTTATCTAATATGATTAACATCATTGAGTTAAAAAAAGTTCCCAAAGATATAAATTTTTATAAAGGAAAATTTGGTTTATTTTTTGAATATAATTTAAAAAATTTATCTGATATTAGAAAATTTATTAATAGAGGTTGTCAAACCCTTACTTATTTTGGATTAAATAAAAACGAGTTGATAAGATTAGCAGAGAACAAAAATCTTTATGGCATAGATAGATTTGTAAATATTGGAAGTTCCTTGGATATGAATATAATTTGGGATGGTGTAGATTTGAATGAGGCACTTACAAGAAATATAACAATAACTTAAATACATGATTTTAACATTAGATAAAAAAAAAATATTACATTATCAAAAAAATCGAGACCCTTTTTTAATGATTGATTACGCAGATGAAGTTTACCCTGGCAAATTTGCAAATGGGTATAAAGAATTAAAAGAAAATGAGTGGTTTTTTAAAGTTCATTGGCCAGATGATCCAAATATGCCTGGTGCACTTCAACAAGAAGCTTTGACGCAAATGGGGGCATTGTCTTTATTAACAATGGAGGAAAATGCTGGTCAGCTTGTATATGTTATTTCAGGAAATAATATTAAATACAAGCATAAAGTTGTACCAGGAGACAAACTTGTAATTAAAACTGAAATTAAAAAATTTAAGGGAGGAATAGCTGAAATGTTTGCAAAGAGTTTTGTTAACGATAAGGAAGCTTGTTCTGGAGAATTTCGATTAATACTTGCGAATTATTTAAAAAAGTTTTATAGGTAATTTATGCCTATAGCTTCGTCACTTCTAAACAAACCAAGACTTGTAAAAAAATTGAAAGATTTTTACGAATATGTGCAAAAAAATAATGGAAAAGTAGGTACAAAAACTAGAGGGATTGACCTAAATTTTAATAATGCATGCAATTTAAGATGTAAATATTGTTTTACTAATTCACCTAAAGGAGATCATGTAAAAGAATATCTAGACTATAAAGCAATATCAAAATTAGCAGATGAAGCTGATGAATTAGGGTATTTTGAATTTGACTTGCAGGGGGGTGAATTATTATTACAACCAAAAAAATTATTTAAAGTTCTTGAAGCAATAAAGCCAGAAAGATTTTATTTGTACTTAACAACTAACGGATATCATTTAGATGAGAATATGGCTAAAAAACTTGCTGAATATAAAGTTAGTAGAGTTTCAGTAAGTATAGACAGTATGGATGAAAAAATTCATGATGAAATAAGAGGTAGAAAAGAATCCTGGAAAAGAGCTATAGCGGCGTTAGAACATGTGAAAAATGCAGGAATGGATCCATACCTAAATATTACTGTTGGTCATTATAATGCTGACACAGAGCATTTTAAGCAACTTTTGGATTATTCAAAACAGAAAAGATACAGAACTTTGTTGAATGTAGCAGTTCCATCAGGAATGTGGCATAACGCTCAAGATATAATTTGTGATGATAAAGATAGAGAGTATTTAAGAAAGATAAGAAAAGAATACAAAAATTTAGTGAGGAATATTTGGAATCCCTTTGATAAAAATCACGAAAAAATATTAGGCTGCACAACAGTAAATAGAATTTATATTACACCGATTGGAGATGTTTTGGTTTGTCCATATGTTCATATAAAAATTGGAAATATATTTGAGAAACCATTAAAAGAAATAATTGATAATGGATTTAGTATTAAGTATTTTAGAGAACATAGTGATCTATGTTTAGCAGGAGAGGATACAAACTTTATAAGTAATTTTATGACAAAAAGTGGTCAAACGATTTTTAAACCAGCAATTCCAGAAGAAATATTTAAAAAAAGTGAAATTACTAAAGGCGATTATATAAATAAATTGCCAGTAAATGATTAGTATTTTACTAAAGGATTTAAGATTTTAATGTTACTAAAGGGCAAAACCTCAATTATAACTGGCTCAAGTAAAGGAATAGGATTTTCGACTTTGGAATTGTTTTTAGAAAATGGTTCCCAAGTTATTTGTTGTAGTAGAGAGAATAATCTTGATTTTGAAAAAAAAATTTTAGATTTAAAAAAAAATTTTAAAGATAAAATATTCGATTATAAATTTGATTTTAATAATGAAGAGAGTGTCAAGCAAGCAGCTTTAAATATAATTAAAAATCACCCAGAAATAGATATACTTATTAATAATGCTGGTTCAATTTTTACATCAAGTTTTTTAATGACACCTTTAAGAGAAGTTGAAAATATGCATAGGATTAATTTTTTTAATCAAATATTATTTTCACAAATAATTATTAAAAAAATGATAAAAAAAAAAAGTGGATCAATTGTTAATATAGCTTCTAGCGCTGCAATAGATGCGAATGAAGGTAGATTAGCATATGTTACATCAAAGGCATCCATGATGGCTGCATCAAAAGTTTTAGCAAGAGAATTGGCATCATTTAACATTCGATCTAATTGTGTTGCTCCAGGATTAACAGATACAGAATTAATGAAAAATAGTACAAAAGAAGAATTTATTAACAAAACAGTTGAAGGTTTAATGATAAAAAGAATTGCTAATCCAAAAGAGATAGCAAATGTAATAATGTTTTTGGCCTCTGACCTATCAAGTTATGTTACTGGTCAAACAATTAGAGTCGATGGTGGGATGAATTAATGATTTCATTTGATGAAAAAAAAACTTTAGAATTTTCAAAAAATTTGAGAAAAAATATTCTTAACATGTCTTTATCTGCTGGTGCAGCAAGCTCTCATTTTGGAGGTGCTTTGTCATGTATTGATATAATTGCAGTGCTTTTTAACAATATAATGAATTATAATAAAAATAATTTTAAAGATATTTCAAGAGATAGATTTATTTTAAGTAAGGGTCATGCATGCATGTCTCTCTATTCGGTTCTTAGAGAGCTAGATATAATTTCTCAAGAGGAAATGTTGTCATTTGAAAAATCAAATAGTTTTCTTTTAGGTCATCCAGTTAAAAATTTAGATAAAGGAATTGAACTTTCAACCGGAAGTCTAGGAATGGGTTTATCAATATCCATGGGTTTGGCTTTGGGTTTAAAAAAAAATAAAATGAATTCTAAAGTTTATGTAATTATAGGCGACGGAGAGTGTAATGAAGGATCTATTTGGGAAGTAGCTTTATCTGCGCCAAAATTTAAACTAGATAATTTATGTGTAATACTTGATAGAAATAATTTTCAACAAACAGGTTCAGGAAAAGAAATCTTAGACTTGTATCCCTTGAATGAGAAGTGGAAAAGTTTTAATTGGGATGTAATTGAAATTAATGGACATAATTTTAATGAGATTTTTAATTCAATTACAAAATCTAGTAGTAAACCGAAAATAATTATTGCAAATACAGTTAAAGGAAAAGGATTTAGTTTTTCTGAAAATAATAACGATTGGCATCATAAAATTTTAACAAAAAATCAATATGAAGAGGCAATGAAAGAACTAGACAAATGATAATAGAAGATAAAGTTATAGATTTGTGGTCAAAAATAGGATCACGAGCGACATTTGGGATGTGCCTTTTGGAGATGCAAAAAGAGTTTGAGAAAATACAAGTTGTAACAAGTGATGTTTCTACTTCAGCTGGACTAGATAGGTTCAAAAAAATGTATCCAGAAAAGTTTACAGATGTTGGTATTTCTGAACAGAATTTAATTGGAGTAGCTACAGGACTTTCAGAAGCAGGTTTTAACGTGATAACAACTACATTTTCTCCATTTCAAGTTTTGAGATGTTGTGAGCAAATTAAGAATAATTTGGGGTATATGAAATCTAAACTTACCATGGTAGGCTTAGCCTCAGGTTTGGTTTTAGGAACATTGGGTTTTACTCATGCCTCTATAGAGGAAATTGGTGCTATTAGATCCATTCCAAATATTAATATAATTTCACCAGCAGATTCTTTAGAGACTGTAAAATCAATACACGCAAGCCTCAATCAAAATAAATCAACCTATATTCGCTTAACTGGAGGACAGCCCAATCCTAAAGTTTATAATCATGATTATAATTTTCAAATTGGTAAAGCTATAAAATTAAGGGATGGTGATCAAATAGCTGTTTTAGCAAGTGGTGCAAGGGTAAAAGATTGTTTAGATGCGTGTGATAATTTATATAAAAATAAAAATAAAAAAATTGCCGTATATAATTTTCATACAATCAAACCAATAGATGAAGAAGAAATATTATTAATTTCTAAAAAATATAAATATATTTTGACTGTTGAAGAGCATAATATAATTGGAGGACTTGGAAGTGCAGTTGCTGAAGTACTTAGTTCAATTGAAAATAATAATTCAAAATTAATAAGACTTGGTATTAACGACAAATATCCTTCTGGAGCAGAGTATAACACTTTAATAAATTTGTTGAATTTAGATGCGGAATCTTTATATAGGCGCTTTATTAGTATTTTAAATATTTAGTATGGAAGAAAAGTATAAAAAAACATTTGTTAACGCGCTTTCATTAAGTAACGATAATGTGGAAAATATAAGTTATAATGAAATTGATGAATGGGACTCAATAGGTCATATGACACTTGTATCAGAATTAGAAGAAGCTTTTGGTATAACATTTGATACTGATGACATTGTAAATTTTTCCTCATATAAAGAGGGTAAGAAAATACTTGAGAAGTTAGGCGTTAAATTTTAATTTTTACTCAATATAAGCCTAGGCAAACTTATAACCTTAGTATTTTTTTTTATATTCTTCATAATAAAGCTAGACGGAGAAATATGAACACCCTCATTTATTGTTATATCTCTTGCAATATTTGAATTTGCTCCCAAAAAAATGTCTCCTTTAAGTAAGCAATTACTAGAGATAGTTGAATTGCTTCCTAAAAAGCAATTATTCTTAATTTTTGAATTATGCCCAATACTAGTATTAAATTGTAAAACGTTAAAATTTCCTATTACAGATCCATAATTTATATTACTGTTTGGATAGAAAATATTACCTTTTCCAATTCTGAAATTATTATAAATAAAATTATTGTCGTGAAAAAGGTTTTCAGGATTTAAATTTTTATACTTTGATATTTGTAAAAATTTTTTTTTCCTTATTTTTTTGTCAAGAATTGCTAAAGCATAATTATATTTTTTTTTAGATAAAAATAATTCTTCAAAATTAACAATTTTTTTTCCTAATAATTTTTTTTTTTTTACAAAATCATCAACAAAAAAAATTACTTTTTTTTTTGAATTTTTAAAAAAAATATTAAAAATTTCTTTACCAAATTCACCTGCACCAATAATTACCCAATTATTATTTTTCATAGAAATTAAATTCTTGAAACTAAAGTTTGAATATTCAAAATTTCTCTTAATTCATATTTCATGATTTTATTTCTTCCATGCATCATTCTTCTATTATCTATCATAAGTACGTCTTTTGATTTCCATTTATGAAAATATGTGATCAGTGTTGATTTTTTTTTGATTTCATTAATAATTTTTTTTGGGATCGTTTTATTATTTGTTAATGTCATTGAAATTATCGTCGGATCTGTATTTTCATATAAAATGTGAGATGCAAGATAAATTTTGTTAGTGTATTTAGAGTTTGAAATAGCAAATTTTATATGCTCATAATTTAAATATCCATCTTTATCGATGTACTCATTGAAAACGCCAATTTTATTTAAATCCCATTTTTTATTTTTAATTCTTATACCTATGTCAGATTTAACTTTAAATTTTAAAAGATTGGATTTTAAAAAAATTTTTGTACTAGTGTTTAGGGACTCCCAAAGTTCGTTACCACAACAAATAGTAGTTTCACCATACTTTTTTGAAACATTTTTTCCAAAAAACCAAACTATTTCTGGCCATGATGGAGCAAAACTTGCTTCTGAATGAAGGGACATTTTTTTTAAACCAATATCAACATAATTAATTTGTTTTTTGTTTGTTTTTTTTCTTCTGTTTGCATCATGTGAAAAATTTTTAGAAAATAGTTTTGTAAATTCAAAAAAGTTATTTTCATTAAAATTGAAGTTTCTTAAAAGGACTACACCGTTTTCTTTATAAATTTCTTCAACTTTTTTTTTATTTAATTCTAATGGATTAGTTGTTTTATCTGAGTATATAGTACTTTTTGATATATTCATTAATATAACTATTGAATGAGCTGTAAATAATTCATAAACCTTTTTTAAATTTTATCAAATAAAATATATCTCTTTTGTTTTTAAAAATTTATCAACAATTGTTTAATTAAATTTTAAATGTTATTATTTATTTTTTATTATTAAATGAAATATTAATTTATGAAAAACAGTAGTTATTTATTTTTAAATAATTTTACAACTTTAAATCGCTTTACCAAAAAAACTATTGCTATTTTGATAGATATAGTAACTTGCATTTTTGCTTTTTGGTTTGCTTTTTACTTAAGGTTAGAGGAATTTATCTTATTTAAAAATTTAAATTTAATCCCCTTTTTATTTTCTATCATAACCGCAATAACAATTTTTTGGATATTCGGGGTTTACAGAACCTTATTTCGATATGCAGGATTATCAATTTTTTTTACAATATCTTTATCAAATTTTGTTTATGGATTAATTTTTTTCTTAATTATTGGTTTATATGGAATTGATGGTGTACCAAGATCTATTGGAATTATTCAACCTATATTACTATACATTGGAATTATAAGCTCAAGATTTTTAATTAAATATATTTTAACAAGCACTTTAAATACAGCTAATACTTTAAAAAATAAAGAAAATGTTCTTATTTATGGATCAGGCAGCGCAGGTCGTCAACTCTTGTTATCTTTAGAAAACAATCCAAAATTTAAAGTAGTGGGTTTTTTAGATGATAATCCTCAAATACATAAAAATTTTTTACTCGGAAAAAAAATTTATAATCCCTCAAATTTACAAAATTTAATTATTTCAAAAAATATAAATTTAATTTTGTTTGCAATTCCTTCGATTGATAAAGTAAGAAAATCTGAAATTATTAAAAAATTAAATGAATACAAAATAGAAGTTAAAACCTTACCAAGCATATCAGAGATTATTGATGGAAAAATTACAATTTCTGATGTTAAAGATTTAAATGTCGATGATTTACTTAGTCGTGATGAGATTAAGACTGATATTCGTTTACTAAATAAAAACATAAATTCAAAAGTAGTGCTTGTGACTGGTGCTGGTGGAACTATTGGATCTGAATTAAGCCGACAAATTGTAAGATTAAATCCACAAAAATTATTAATTTTAGAATTAAATGAATTTGCTCTTTATAAAACTTACGAGGAATTAAAAATTATGAGAGAAAATTTAAATAAAAGTCTAAAGATAATACCACTGCTTATAAACATTCAAGATCAAGCAAAATTAGAATTAATTATAAAAACCTTTAAAGTAAATACAATTTATCATGCTGCAGCATACAAGCATGTCCCTCTTGTTGAAGAAAATATTTGTGAAGGAGTAAAAAACAATGTTTTTGGCACTTTAGCGATTGCAAAAGCATCAATAAACACCAATATCACAAATTTAGTACTTATTTCTAGTGATAAAGCTGTTCGACCTACAAATGTTATGGGAGCTTCTAAAAGACTCTCAGAGCTTTGTATGCAAGGAATATATAATAAAGATAAAAATATTAATACAAATTTTTCAATTGTAAGATTTGGAAATGTTCTGGAATCATCTGGTTCAGTTATACCAAAATTTAAAAAACAAATTAGAGATGGTGGTCCAGTTACCTTAACACATGAAGATGTTACGCGTTATTTTATGACTATTGTTGAAGCTGCTCAATTAGTTATTCAAGCAGGTGCTATGGGAAAAAAATCTGAAGTGTTTGTTCTTGATATGGGTGAAAGTATAAAAATAAAGGATTTAATTTATAAAATGATCAAATTGTCTGGATTCAGTGTGAAAGATGAAAGTAATCCCAATGGAGATATTGAAATAAAAAAGATAGGACTCAGGCCAGGTGAAAAGTTATATGAAGAATTATTAATAGGTGATAATCCACAGAAAACTAGTAATCCAAAAATTCAAAAAATAAATGAATTATATATTCCATTTAATCAACTAGAGAAAAATCTAAATGATTTGAAAAAATTAATAGAGGAAAATAGATCTAATGAAGTTAAAACCTTATTAGGTCAAATATTAAAATTATATCAAACTAATACAGAAATCGTTGATCACATTTATAAAGAGCAATTTTTGAATGATAAAAACATACAAAATCCGAATATTCGTGAAGACCAAAATAATAATGTAATAAAAATAAAATGATTTTTTTCTTGATTATTTGAATAAAATTTAATTCATGATGAGACCTTTTCATTTAAATAACTCTTATTTTTTTTTTATTTTTAACCTATGAAATTTTATTCTTTAAAAGAAAAACTTATATTTTACGATATTCCTGTTTTTTTGTTTTCTTTAATTCCTTTATTTTTAATAACTGGTCCATTTTTAAGTGATTTATCTGTTTCATTAATAAGTATTTTATTTTTGATTTATTGCCTGAAACGAAAAAACTTTAGCTATTTTAAACACAATTATTTTTATTTTTTTTTAATCTTTTGGTTATATTTATTATTTAATTCAATAATTAATAATTTTAATTATGATAGTTTAAAAATTTCTTTATTTTATTTTAGGTACGGTGTTTTTGTAATTGCAATTGTATCTTTATTAGAATTCGATCAAAAATTTATAAAGTTTTTTTTTGCCTGTATATTCATTTGTTTTACAGTTTTAATAATTGACGGATTTTATGAATATTTTTTCATTGAAAATGATTACCGAGTTAGTAGTTTTTTTGGAAGCGAAAAAATTTTAGGAAGTTATTTAAGTAGAATATGGCCTATTTTTTTTGGGATTTCTATATTTGTATTTAAAAAAAAAAATAAATTATTTTTTTTATTTATATTAATTTTTATTTTGTCTGAAGCGTTAATTTTTTTAAGTGGAGATCGTACAGCTTTTTTTTTTATTAATTTATCAGCTATTTTTGTAATTTTATTCTCTAAAAAATTACTAAAGCTAAGACTATTTACTCTATTGTCTAGTATTTTGATATTGATAATAGTCAATTTTATTAATTCTAGTGCATCAGATAGAGTTTTTTCACAAACTTTAAAAGAAATGAATCTAATCAATAAAGACAAAAATCTTAAAGATGATCAAATATTTATATTTTCGAAAGGTCACAATGCTTATTATATATCAGCTTATAAAATGTATTTAGAGAATAAGATATTTGGTGTGGGTATTAAAAATTTTAGAACTAAATGTAAAGATAAAAGATATTATGCTTTTGGGGAAGAATTCTGCAATACTCATCCACACAATTACTATTTGCAAATACTTTCTGAAACAGGAATTATTGGTTTTATTTTTTTATTAACTTGTCTTATATTCTATTGCAGTTATATAATAAGACATACAATTCTAAAATTTCAGAAAAAATATTATTTTAATGATTTTGAAATTTGTATTTTGTCAGGAATTGCAATTTATTTATGGCCATTTATTCCAACAGGAAATGTATTTAATAATTGGTTAAATATAGCATTAATTTTGAACTTACCATTTTTAATTTGGAGTAAAAGAACAAATAAAACAATAATTTGATGATTTAAATTATTCTTTACTTATGAAATTTTTTAAGTAAAAAGACCCTGCCTGGTGATTATTGCGAAAGTGTAATACCCGATCCCATTCCGAACTCGGCAGTCAAGCCTTTCAGCGCCAATGGTACTTTGTCTTAAGACATGGAAGAGTAGGACATTGCCAGGCATATCTAAAATGAAAAATCTCATAATTGTAACTGGTGGTGCTGGATTTGTTGGATCTAACTTGATTAAATCACTTTTAACTCAAACAAATAAAAAAATTATAAGCTTAGACAATTATTCATCAGGTAATAAAAAAAATCATATTAAAGATACTAGAGTTAAGTATCTAAAGGCAGAAACTATTGATATTTCAAAACATTTAAAAAGTGTAAAAAAAAGAATTCATTCAATTTTTCATTTTGGTGAATTTGCTAGAATTTACCAAAGTTTTAAAAAATTTGAAGAATGTTTTAATTCAAATTCTGTTGGCTCTAATGCAGTTTTTAAATTTTGTTTAGATAACAATATTAAACTTATTTATTCAGCAACCTCTGCCTCACTTGGAAACAAAGGTAATGATAAAAACTTATCTCCTTATGCTTTTACAAAATCTAAAAATCTAGAATTATTAGAAAACTTAAGAAAATGGTTTAATTTTAAATTTGAAGTTATTTATTTTTATAATGTGTATGGACCTGGTCAAATAAAAGTAGGCGATATGGCAACTGTAGTTGGAATTTTTGAAAATCAATATAAAAATAATAAATCACTAACTATTGTAAAACCTGGAACTCAGACAAGACGATTTACACATATTGATGATACTATTAATACTTGTATTGAGGCATGGAGAAAAAATAAATGCTTACAATATAGTATAAGTCACAAAAAATCATATTCTATCCAAGATCTTGCTAAAATGTTTAAAAGTAAAGTAACTTATTTAGAACCTAGATCAGGTGAGCGATATGCATCAGCATTAACAAAAATATCAAATAATCGTAAAATAATTAATAAATATGGAAGAATAGATTTGAAAGATTATGTAAGTTCGTTTATTAAAG
>Ga0255758_10000245_pt1 | contig 60238 bp, 35 predicted proteins | sample 011ome_24_FD_179958 | JGI IMG/M metagenome (GOLD analysis project Ga0255758, IMG submission 179958) | Coastal salt marsh microbial communities from the Groves Creek Marsh, Skidaway Island, Georgia - 011513CT metaG (version 2) | ecosystem: Environmental > Aquatic > Marine > Intertidal zone >... | reverse complement strand
TTCTTCTCTCGTCGTTTTCCGTCAAAACTTTCTCTCTTGGGAAACGAAACGCGGCTATCACTTTACTTCAGAGAGATCAAGGTCGCCTTTCGCGAGAGAGAGAACACACACTATACAAAAGCATATATCATCATGAACACCATTGGCACGATGGGTCATCTGTTGAAAAGAGAGGAGAATACTGGCGAACGTCTCTCTTTATTAGAGGAAGAAAAGACGGCAACACCATCATTAAAGACGAGCCGCGGGAAGATTTCATCTTCATCATCCTCGACGAAAAGCGTTGGATTCATCTGCGCGTTATCTCTCGGCGCGTTCGCTTTGAGCGCTTCTTCGTCGAGTAAAAAGAACGGCGGAGCGTATAACATCGACGCGGCGTTCAAATCTGGCTCTCCGATGTCTTTATTGGGCGTTTCCGATCAAATCGATGTCATGAAAAGTTTGATCGTGGACACGTGCGGGAAATCCGCCCTGCGTGACTACGAGAAGACGTATTCCTTGTTACCGGGAGAAAAAGCAGCGTCGGAAATGGGCGAGAGAGAAGAAGGAGACGATAAGAAATACGCCAAAGCGGACGCGTTTTTATCCAAATTAAAGAACGCGAACGGAGGAAAGAAGGAGGATCAAGAGGACGACGACGAAGATTTAGAAATCGATTCCTCGAAAAACACGGATACGTTTTTGCGAGAGTTCAACGACATGCAAAAACGGATGAAGGAGACGAAGAAATTCGCGAACGAAGAAGAGGATGATTTGGAGGAGGCAAAGGAGGATTCTTCTTCGGACGGGGAGCGAACGGTGGAAGAGCGAGAGGACGCGAGGTTCGAGAAGAAGTTGACGAAGACTTTGGCCAAAGACGATATCGACGAAGAGGACGAAGAAGAGGAAAAGCACCGACCCCAATCATCGAGGAAGAAGCAATCGTCGTCTTCGGATCAGAAAAGCAGCAGCCGCAGCAGCGCTTCTGAGGACGAGGACCATCGACGTCCAAGCAAGAATTTTTCCGGGTACAGGGAAAAGTTTCGCTCGGACGCCGACGACGAGGAGTTCGTGGAGAGAGAGACGGAAAGAGACGAGCGACGATCCGTCTCTTCCTCCTCTTCTTCTTCTTCTTCTTCTTCTTCTTCTAGAGACAACAACAACAACAACAACCAGAGAGAACGTTTGTACGAACGCAAGAGCAGCAGCGGCGATAAAGACGACGACAAGTCTACTTACGCCTCCAAAGGCGCTCGACGCATGTTGTTGGAAGAAGCGTTGCCAAACGCATCCGAAGAGAAAGAGTTGGTTGAAGTCGCCGAGGAAGAGATCAAGCACACCGGGGTGTTCGCTTTGTTGCAAAAAATGGTTGGCGGCGAACAATCGAGTCAAGATCCGGTCAAGCCGGGACAAATGCCGCAGTTGGGTTTACCGCAGCAAACGAAGATGTTGTCGAAGAAGAATAAGAAGAAGTCGACGACGAAGAAGGGAGACTTAAACGTTGCCGCCGGATTGGGCAAATCCATGGGCGTTCACGTCGATGAAGAAGTCGACGACGAAAACGAAGGCGACGAAGGAGAAGAAGAACAAATGAAAGAAGAAGAAGAAGAACATGAACAACAAACCGAAGAACAAACTCGAACCGATAAGGTGTTAAAGCTCGCGCAAGACGGCGAAAAAGCGTTGGAACGCGAAGCGATTGAGAAAGTCTACAAAGGCGACGGCTCCAAATCCAAGAAGAAATCCGCGTTGGAGATCCAACGAGGCGAGACTTCTTCTGATATGAGCGAAACGGACGAAGAAGCTTTGGAGATTGAGAACGGCGCCGCGGATAAGTACTACGACGTCACGAAAGTCGAACACTTGGCGCAAGAAACGCTCAAGAGAAATATGGGTGGTTCCAAAGGTGAAGCGTCCATGGGCGAGCAGCAGCAAACCATCAACACGAAAGCGTTGGAGGAAGCCATCGGGAGAGCGGCGAACCAATCGCCGGACATCACCAGAAAAGAGTTGTTTTCCACCTTGGGACGCAAATCCAAGGAAGAGTTTGTCAACGCCGCGCGATTGAAGAAACTCGTCGAGTTGAAACACATCGCGACGACGTGCAAACCGACGCTCAGCGACGGCGGTAAAGCCATGGAACGTGCGAAAGAAGCGGCGCAACAAGCCGCCATGAAAGTCAAGCAAGCCGCGGCGAGAAGAGCGGAAGCGGAAGCGAACTACGAGCACTCGCAAGAAGTTGCGAAAATCGCCGCCCAAAAAGTCGACGACATCACCGAACTCGCGCAAAAGAAGATCCAAGAAGTTCAAGAAGTTGCCAAGAGAAAAGTGCAAAACGCAAAAGACATTTCTCGATTAGCCGGACGTAAAGTCGAAGACGAGTTTGACATGCTTGGGAAAACCAAGGAAGATTTCAACTTGCACGTGCAACACGCGATGAAATCAGTCGAAGCCGCGAAAGAAGCCGCTTCGTCGGCGTTGGAAGAGACGAAGAAGAAGTCCCACACGGCCAAGCAACGCGCCGCGGCGCTGGAAGTTTCATTGGCGAAGGAATACGAAGAGGCGAGAACCGAGCGCGAAATCGAAGAGAAGAAGTTGGCAAAGGCGGAAGCGCAAGCGGAAGCGGCGGAGACGGAGAGAGAACAGAAAGTGTTGGAAGCGCACCAAAGACAGATGGAAATCGAAAAGGTTGCCAAGGAGAGACAGTACAAGTTGGAGGAGGAGCAAAGACAAATGGAAGAGGCGAAGAAGCGCTCGATGGCGAAGAGCACGCAATACCGCACCTCCGCGGAGGACGCGTTGGAAAAGTTGTCCGTGATTGATTTTAATAACAACAAGGATAGCGACGACGTGGCGCGAATCGGGTTTGGCGAGGAAGACATCGCTTCTGGGTACCCCGACGACGACGAAACGCAAATGGCCATGGGCGGCGCGTCATCCTCGGATGGTGATGGATTCGATCCGTGGACCCGCAAGTAATAATAAAAAATCTGACTAACCGCGCGTCAAAGTCGGCAAACAAAGTTGTACTAAAACCGAGGAGGAGGAAGGAACAACCTCCTCGGAAAAGAAGAAGGAAAAGAGAAGAGTTACACACATCTACACGTTTTAATTATTTATATATATATATATTATCTACTGATAAACACGACACACGTATGTGGTATCACGACGCTTTCGAACTGAACCCAATGCTGCAAAAATTCAAAAACCCTAAATATTGGTGTCTAAGTTCCCCCTCAAAATTCAAATGTCTCGTCAGTATAATTGAGTAAAAACCGCACGAAATACTCTACCACATCTCTTCGTTTTGCGCGTTAAAAGACTGAGTTCAACATGGAGAGGAACGATGATACCGTCGTCCCTTTCCCTCCTCCAAATCCTCCTCTGGGCGTCGTTTCAAGGTAAACATAGGAACAATTCACATTCTTTTCAATCGATCCGTTTCAAAATTTGAATTTTTCCATTCTTCGTTCCTTTCCTCTCTGTCGCTTCTCTCTGTATTATTACTCACGCCGCTTTGGGGAAACTATCGCATCTTCTCTCTCTCGTTCTCTTTAAACGCATCATCAGGGTACCTCTGGGCGCACAACCGATGAACAATAACATCAACAATAATGGACAAACGACGCAAATCAAATCCGCGTTAAAATCCACCTCCCGGTCTCTCGTGTACAGACAAAACCAACACCAACACCAACAGATGGAAAACATGAACGAACAACAAAGACGAGTGTCTTTCCAATCCGGACGCCCACCGGTGGTGGAAGGAGGCGCGAGATTAGCGCAACTGCGAGCGGCGAGGAAACGAGCGGCGCAACAGAAAGCACAAGAAACATCGTCGAATACTAATGGCCAAGGGAATAAGTTACCCTTTGGGACCTCTTGGGGGAATCAAACGGACCAAGCGGGAGCGCAAAGAAGGCGACATCAAAATCTAACCCAACATTCGTCGATGTCATCTTCGCGAATGGAACGGTTACGGAAACGAAAAGGCACCGGGCGACAAGTGAAACCGAGACCGTTCGTGTTGGTGATGAAAGCGCCCGCGGAGAGTTTGGGGAGAGCAGCGCTTCCGGATGGAGGAGCGAAGAAAAGACGAACGGCGATGGTGGTCGAGGAGTTGGACGGGACGAATTTTACTGGTGAGGGCGAACACTCGGCGGCGGCATCGAGAGACGGCGATCGAGCCGGGTCGTTCGCCGAGAACGAAGGATTTGCCGGGTACGATTTTAACGGGAACAGGACGGCGCAACCGATGTTTCGACCGAAGAGTCCGCACGCGAAAGGACAACAACAGAGAAAAGTTTCGATGGAGATGAATTCGCAGTTACGATTGCTTCGCGAGCAGCACATGCAAGAAGGCGGAGTGTTAGCCGAAGCTATCGAAGAGGAGAGACTGAAGAGAGAGCAAATGGAATTAGAGAAACGACGAGAAATGTTACGCAAGAGCAGCATGGGGAGCGGCGGGGAGGTGACCAACACGCCGATGGCTGCGGAAGCGCTGGTGAACATGTTCAACATCCCGGGACGAGAAGACGAAGCTATTTTGCATCAAGACAGTCCGGATTGGCAAGGCGTCTCGCACATGGGGGCAGCAGGCGGTCAGTCGCAACCGCAAGTGCAACCGGTGGGAATGTTGAACGAAAACTTGAACAACGACGACGACGAGTTTGGCGGAGGATTCGAAGCCGGCGACGACGACTTTGACCAAGAAGATTTAGTAGGCGGTCAATTCGCTGACGACCGCGCGTTCGATGAGGAAGGATTCCCTATTCGCAAACCTAGAGGTGAAGCGCACAAACGCTTGCGCGAAGAAATGGCCAGAAGAAAATCTTTAGCCTTTGGCGGTTTACAAACCATCGTCGTCGAAGATTTAACAGGCGGCTCACAAAAGGTGCGCAAAAGTTCGCGCCAAAGACAAAAACCGTTGGAGTATTGGCGAGGCGAGAAGAAGGTGTACGAGCGCGTCCATGGATCGTTACCGACCATCAAAGCCACGCAACGGCAAACCCGAAACAAAATGTGGCCAAGAAAAACGCCCGGAGGCCCGTCGGAAACATTCAGGGTGCTCAAATTGAGACCGACGGAACAGTTCAACAAAATCGGCGCCGAACGACGAGACTCGTTGGATCAGTTGATGACCGCCAGAAACGGCGCTCCTTTGCACGATTCCGACGCCGAAGATGAGGAAATCTGGGACGTCGATGGCGTCGAGTTTGATCAACACGGTCGCAGGATAAAAACGTTCGCCAAGACCCCGAAAGAGTATTACGGACGAAACGGTCGCGCGACGCCGAATTACAACAACAACAACAACAACAACAACAACAACAACAACATGAACAACAACGGGAGCGGGAAGAAGAAGCGTGGACGACCTCGAAAGAATCCAACAGTACTCGTCGATGAAAACGACGACGACGACGGACAGCAACAACAACAACACCAAGAGGAAGAACAAAACGAACAAGTCAGAGGGAAGCACATCCGACTGGCGCCGGACACGGACGACGAAGACGAGGAAGACGAAAGAGACGACGAGCTCGAGGAAAATACGCGAAGGAACTCTGAAGCGATTCATAATACTAACCACGACGACGACGACGATCAAGAAGCCGAAAAGGAAGCGAACGAAGCCGCTCGCATGGCGGAGTTGGAGCTCGAAGAAGAGAGAGAAGAAGAGGCGAGAAAAGCGTCGAAAGCGAAGGAGGATTTGATCATGGAAGCGGAACAAAAGGCCGCGATGGAGTTGAAAATCACGCAAGAGGAGATTCCAGAGGAGGAGGAAGAAGAGGAGGAAGAAGACGACGAGGAATCGAGAGCGTTGAAGAAACGACTGGCGGATGCGGAAGCCGAGCTCGATGCGCTCGACGCGGCGAACGAAGCGGCGAGGAAGATGTTAGATCAACACGACGAACGAGACTCTTTAGAAGAAGACGGGAACGGCGATGCCCTGCCGCCTTCTACTGCACGCGAGAAAGACGGGCAGGCGAAGGTTGAAGAGGAGAAGACGAGCCGGTTTTCGATGTCTCTCGAGGCAAACAAAGGTGTATTTTACGACGAAGAGGCGGATAAGGATTTAATAGAAAACGATCCAGCGATTAAGAGCGGGTCGATTAACTTGGAGGAAGATTTGGATGACGGCGATGATGATGATGACAACGAAGACGACGACGATGAAGAGGATAGAGATGTTGCCGCCAAAAGAGATTCGCTTTCTTCAAAATCGGAAGAAGAAAACGACCGACGAGATAACGACGCCTTGGCGATTCCCATGGACCTCGACGAATAGATAATATATACACAGAATAGTATTAAACTTGATTAATAAGCATTTGTAAATTCTAATACATGAGTATTAAACTTCTCTTTAAGTTGAAATAACTACGTAGTATGTGTGTATTATGCGCTAAAAACTCTTCTATACTCTCTACAAGCTGAAACTATATCGCTCGCATTTCGCGCCGAGCTCTGAAATCGTCGCCACGCACTCAGTCGTTAAAGAGAACGTCAACTCGTCGTCGTCGTCGTCGTCAAAATTTCTACCACTACTAATGCCAGCAGTGACGTGCGAAAACTTTCCGCCCGGTCGTCGACTGCCACCATTCTCTTCGTCCAATAAAGTTCTATTTCCATCCACGACGCTCCCGTCCCAGTCTAAATACTTGGAATCCACCGTTCGATGTCTCGTGACAACCTTGACCAACTCACCTTTATTACCACCTTCGGAAGGTAACTTGGACGTCGTCAACGTCACGTCGGCTAAGTTTTCAATCAGTAATTGCATCGTCCCGCGCTCTCTGTCGTCCTCGTCTAAGAATCCATCCTCGACGTCCTCCGCCGCCTGGCACCCCGTCACTAAAGCCACATTCTCCATCGCTCTCAACCGCACGAGGAACCGCACGACCGCTTTCTCGCTCGTTCTCGCCGCTAACACGTCCAACGAGTCGATAAAAATACTCGCACCACCATTTCTGCTACACTCTTCCATCGTTCTTCCGATAGTATCGTCGCCGACCGTCCCCGATACCTTCTTCGCGATCAAATCATACAAACCATCTAAACTCGACGTTGCACTCGAACGCGCGCCATTCACCGTAAACACATTCTCCTCCTTTTCGTCTTCTTCTTCTTTATCATCGTCATCGTTGAAATTAAACGCCATTGGTGTCGACCAACAATCGATGGATTCGATCCCAAATTTTTCCTTTTTTTGGTACAAAAATTCAGCTTTTTTCCTCCTCAAGTGCGGACTGATTGAAGTTTCGAACGGTTTCATCGTTTCCACGAACACTATTGCAGCTCTTTTTCTTTTCGATGTCCTCGAGCTGCTCGTTTTTGTTGTTTTCGTCGCGTTCCTCTCGTTCTTCGTATCCTCGTCTTTGTTGCTCTCATCATCGTCAGAGTTTTCCTCGTCTTCGTTCTTTTTGTCGTTGCGTTGGATTTTGAGGCATTCGTGCACGAAATGCGCGAAGAGAAACGCCGTCGGGCTGTCCTTTACGGACACGAGATGGACGTGCGAGGAAAAAGGCAGAGGAGAAGAAGAAACGGAATGCAACGTTTTCGTTGCTGAAATTCGAACGTTTAAAGCTTCATTCATTATGTTCTTTGTCTTCTTCTTCTTGGAGAAGTGTTCCGTAGAATTTCTGAGGCGAAAAGCAACAGTGCAACACGTATTTACGATAATACAATAATAACAATAATGATAATAACACTAACAGGAAGGAAGGAAAGAGACGGATGAGAGAGCAGCTCGAAATGTTACTAGTCTTGTTTGCTCTTTTGACTCAAAGTTTCGTTGATTTCGTGAAAGTCGCTTTGACCGACGAGCGCGATTATGTTCCCGGTTTTGGTATCCGACGGAGATTTTCTGCCCCCGCCTGCGGTTCTTCTCGCCGGCGAAGCGAACGTGTGATGAAGAAGAGCGGCGTTGGTATTCTCATCGTCGTGGACGCCTCCCCTGTTGTTTGAGTGTACGAAGGCTTTTTCTCTCGTCTCCGGACGCATTGGCGAGACGTACACGTTCCCGGCGCCTGCGGTTCCTTTCACCTCCCGTATGGGGGATTTGAGCAACGCTTCCGAATCGAAGTGAACTCGAGATCGGTTCGGCGTGCTTTGAATGGCAGTCATCGTCGTCCCTGCTGCTTTTGGTCGTTTCGGCGTCGACGTCATTTTTGTCGTCGTTGTTGTCGTCGTCGTCGTCTTTTGCGATTTTGTCGTGAGCGCGTCGTCAGAATTTCCTCCTCCTGCTCCTCCTCCTCCTCCTTTTCGTAACTGCAACATGAACGGCCTGACGTTCGGGACAAACTGCTTGTTGTAAAACGCGATGATATCGCCGCGACTGACGACTTCCAACCCGGGATTGGTCACCGTTAATGGGCAGCTCCAAAACACCTCTTCCACGCACTGCGGTTGTTTGTGGTATCGATACACGATGTCTTTGAATTTCACGTTTCGATCTTGTTCGCTGGATGCGATTTTGCACGCGCCGTAGATGGACGCCAAGATGATTTGATCGAGATGTCGATTGTACAGCAGAGAGGTTTTTTCAAACACGACGAATTCGCAGATTTGGAACGCGCGTCGGGTGACTTCTTGGTTGACGTGGAGCCGGGCACAAATATCAGCTAAACGCACGGCGGCTAATCGGAGGACTTTGGCGAAAAAAACGTCCAAGGAGGCTTTCGCGCGACGCTTTTCGTCGTCGATTTCGAAATCATCGTCGTCGTCGTCGTCTACGGCGTACTTGTCTGGTAACGGTAACGGTATTTTCGCACCAACGCCGGGCGAGGAAACCGCTCGATTATACTGCTGCTGTTGCGCGTGCGCAATCCCACTGATTCGCTCTACGTCTGAGGACGATGATCCCATGTTCGCGTTATCGGACGCTCGTCTCGCCGGAGTTGAAAACGCCGTAAACGCGCTTGTTTTCAAAGGGGAAAATGCGCTCATATGGCCACTACCAATAATAGTCGTCGTTCGAGGCGGCGAACGCAACGCGGTATGTGCCATTTGTGCCACATCTAACGCCTTCTTCTTCTCTTCATCAATCGGAGAGTCATCATTCGAGTCTCCTCCTCTTCCTCCTCCTCCTTTCCCGAGAACATTGCGATCGAATTGTTGCATATGCGTTAACGATCGCGCTGTGTGGTGTTTTGAGAGCGGTTTGGTGACTTTTTGCCCGGATGCTAACGTGCCACCGAGAAGTACGGCGGCGATTTGATTGGCGCTGTTTGAGTGGATGTCGTTGTTGTCGTTGTTGTTGTTGTTGTTCGTAATATTATCTTCGCTCTTTGCAGCAGCAGCAGCAGCAGCGGCAGCAATCGCAGCGGTCTCTCCGATGTTCTTCTTCTTCGCGCCGCTCTTCGTCGTCGCCACGCGCAAAAGTGGATACAAACTCGAATCTTTTTTCCAGCTTAACTTTTCTAACATAGACTCTTCGATTCGACCAAAGTACGCTCTAATTTCTCGCGGCATTTCCGGTCTCGATCTCACGAACGGCTCGATGCCGTTCAAAACATCAAACGCGTTTAAACCAATCGCGTTGGGAATAGCTGGAAAGCGCAACGTAATCGCGCGATTACCGCCATTCCCGGTGAAACTTGGACCGACGTCGTAGATTCCACTACTCGTGCTCAAATGGACTCCGTTTCGCGCGACGGAAACTACCTCGACGGATAAGGCGACGACTACTTCGACGAATCGTTTCGAGTCCACGAGCATCGATATCGCACGCTTCGTCGAATCAGAGATGGTGTTTGCGTTCGTCGTCGTCATCGTCGTCGTCGCCTCCATGCGATTGATTTCGTCTCTCAAAATCGCTCGAAAGAAGTATTTGAACACGGCCAAGGCATCCGTCGCCCTGTTGTCGACGATGTTATCGAGTGATTTCGAAACGTTGCCTCGCTTCGCAGCGGCGTTGAGATTTGTGAACGCATCTTCGCGAGTGAGCGTGTTGCACTTGGTAATCATACGCTCGGCGCGCGCGTACGCGTCTTGGAGTTTATCTTTGTCGTTGTTCTTTGTTCGGATGCATTCGCGGAGTAAACGTAAAGTCTCGTCGTTTTGCTGCGTGTTATCAACGTTGTTTGATGATGGCGAAACGATTCGATCGATCCATTCGACGCCGTACATGACGTTTGAAATCGGCGTGTTTTGAACGTTGTTATAATCAACCGCCACGCCGGCGACAGTTTTATTGAACCCGGCGTACGGCGATTGCGGCGTAGGCGGAATAAAAGTCCCCCCGATGTTGTTAGTAGTATTCGTCGCAGCAGCGGTAGTAGTAGCAGCAGTAGCTACTGCTACAGCTGCTTCCACCGCGGATCCGGTTCGAAACGTGAAACTTTTATCCTTCTTGTGCATCGGCGTTGCGGCTCGCAGTCGCGCAAAACCAATCGGTTGTTCTCGCAAATCGCCTTTGAGCACATCAAACGGCGCGGGAAGATTTTTCTCTCGTTGCTTCTCCTCATCTATTTCTTCTTCCGCTAAAAGGAACGGCACGTACAATTTCTCGTTGATTGCGCGACATCCGAATTTCTCTCTCACCGCTTCCACGTACTCGCGTTCAAAGATATCCGAAGCTAACTTGACGTTCTCCATCGCCGTCTTATTCTTCTTATTCTTCTCGAAATACTTCTTTCTCAACGTGTTCTTCTCTTTCAAAATAGATTCGTGCAACTTTTCGATGTTCTTCAACATTTTCTGACAGCTCGCGAGCTTCGTCTTGCTCGATCGACACAAAGATTCCAGCGCCAAAGGCTCGCCGGTTTCCGGATCCTTTTCCGTCATCGAGAGCATGTTTTCCAAGCTCGTTCTTAAACACGTTTCCGGGGCATTGGTTAACGCGAACGCTTGAATCGCGACGAGAAGGTGAAACTGCTCGTACAAATTCGGTACTCCTCCCGCGTGTGTGGTATGGGACGAGACTTTTTTGTTGTTGCTCTCTCTTCTTTCGGCCTCTTCTTTTTTAATCGTCTCTTTCTTTTCCGCGTACGTGCCTTTCCTCTTTTTATGTCTCGAGGACAACATCAGCTTTGGTTTCTCTTTCGCTTTCTTGTCGTCGCCGTCCTCCTCGTTATCCTCGTCTTCGAACAAGCTCGTACCTAATTTCACTTTCGTCAACGAAAACGCGTTCCACGCGAACCGACAATACGCTCGTCCCAACGTTTCGTCCACGCGAAAGTGCGTCTTACAAAACTGCTCGAACTTTGTCGCGATGACTTTGCTAAACGCGAACGACGCTCGCAAATTATCCATGCCTAAAAATTGCTCCAATCGTTTCATTTCGGCAATTTCCAAGTCCTCGGAATCATCCGCGTTGAGTTTCGGAGATTTCGTTTTTCTCGTCGGCGCTTTCTTCGTTTTTGTATCCTCGTCGTCCTTCTTGTCCTCGGTTTTCTGTCTCTTCCTCGCGTTTTCATCTCCGTCTTCGCTCTCGTCCTCGTCCTCGTCCCTTTCATCTCCTTTCAAAAGAGGATGTTTCGTTTCCTCCCTCAAAATCTTCCTCAGCGGTTTGGCGCACACGCACGCGAAGGTCCGACACGCGGTGAAGAAATCCGCCGCGTTCACGCGAAAATGAATCAAAACGTCCCCTAAATTTTTCTTCACGAAGTACTCGTTTGTGTGTGCGTGAGATGTGAGTACGACGTACGCGATGACGCAATGCCACAGGTTTTTCGTCTATATATCAGAGAGAGAGTTCGTTAGAGAGATCAATTCAGAGAGAGAGAAAAGAAATAAAAGCAGCGCTTAATGAAACGTTCTTCGAAAGAGAGAGAGAATGTGTATAAATAAAAACGCACCACGCCATCGCTCGCTTCTTTTTCTTCGCCTAGAATCTCTCTCGCTCGTAAAGACGGGAAGCAGACTCGTTCGATTTTCGAGGCGAGATGTGTCAACGACGCATCGATTGGATGCAAAAATGAATCGATTTTAGATTCATCTTTTTCTTCTTCATCGTTTTCCTTCTCTGAAAGCTTCTTTTTCTTCATCTCTCTTCTGACTCTTCTCTGCTGTGTAAATGGTCGTCGTTTTGAATAATTCGAGAAAGAGAGAGGAGGCGTTCGTCGCGAAAGGCGAGTAGTTTATTATTCGCGCGCAGTAAATTACGTTTGTATCTGCTTTTAATGAGGAGAGATTTTGGCGGGAAAAAAATCTGATGCATTTTCACACGCAGGCAGAAGAGAGTAAGAAGTACGTACTAAGAGTTTAGGGTGTAAGTCTGTATTTCTTACTCAAATTGAGCTCGATGAGTGCGTATTTCTTACTCGTAAGTGCTTCGTTCTTACTCTTTAATAATGAGTCTGTATTTCTCCCCTTCATAACTCCCTTTTCTCCTCAGAGAATAAGACGTTACTAAGATGTTACTGTCGTCTTCTTCTTTCCTCCTCCCGACAACAATCGCTTCTCGGAGGAAAAAAGGAAGAAACAACAGCAGTAAAAGAAACGAGGTGAAATGCTTTTCGTACGCTTCTCATTCCTCCTCCTTTTCGCCGTTCAAATGTCCCACGTGCGCAAAACCGTTGACGAAGCACTCGATGGCATTACGCTGCCCAAACGAGCACTCGATAGATATCGCGAGAGAAGGATTCGCGCACTTACTGACGACAAGAACAGTAACAGGAGATACTCGAGAGATGGTACAAAGCCGGAAACAGTTTCTCGACTCTAAAACGTTTGATTTTCTCTTCGAAGAGAAACTGAAACGAGAAGTGCTGGAGGCGGTGTCTCGATGCCTTGAAAGCGAAGAAAAGGAGGAAAACGCTGACGATGAGAAGAGCAATGGTATAAAGAGTAGCAACAGCGAGAAGAGCGAGAAAACGCAACATCATCCCGAGGATGGGAATACTAATAGTGGCTTTAAAGTTGGTCCTCGACGGAAAAAATTGGAGGCGAAGAAACGCGCGCGAGCGGAACAAGCGCTCGAGATGAAGAACAATAAGAGGAAAGAAGAAGAAGAGGCGGAAGAAGTGGTTTTTGTTACGATTGCAGACATCGGGTGCGGCGACGGGTACTGGTTGGAGAAGATTTCGAGGTGGTTGGTGTTTGGGGAAAACGATGAAGTCGTATCGCTGCGCGAAAGAGCGAGGAAACGGAACGTTCGATTTAGATTTATCGGCATCGACGCGAGTAAAGAAGCGGTGAGAGTCGCCGCGAAACGAATGATGATAACTACTACTGCTAATGAAGATGAAAGAATTGTAGAAGAAAAAGTAAACGGGGCGGAATTCTTCTTTGCCGTTGCCGACGCGAACGACGTGCCGATGGAAGACGACAGCGTCGACATTTCTTTGAGCGTCTTTGCGCCTCGAAACGGAAAAGAAATCGAAAGAACGATGAAAGAAAAAGGCACGTTCCTCGTCGTCTCTCCGTCGCCTTTGCATTTACAGGAGTTGCGCTCGAACGAGGCGAAAGAACGCGGGGTTATTTGTCTCAACATCGAAGACAACAAATCCGAACGCGTCGAAAAGCAACTCAAAGAATTGACGTCCTTAGCGCCAATTGAAAGTAGTAGTCGTAGTGATAGTAATAGTAGTAGCGAAATCATCGAACGCGCCGTTCCGATGTCTTCGCAAGACGTTCAACTCCTCCTAAAAATGGGCGCGTCCGGGTTCCACCAAACAGATGCGTCCTTAAATGCCGCGCGCAACTATTGGAACTCGAACAACACCGTGGCAAAAACAAGCGCTTCAGCGAGCGCAGAAAGAGGAGGAGGAGAAGGAGTAGGAGTACACGAAGAACCGCCGCATAGGAAGGTCACCCTGAGCTTCCACGTCCGCGCGTTTTCAAAACAGAAATAAACAGAACAAGAGGGCAACAACTAGACCTGTGATGACAGAGGAGTAAAGTAGTAGTGTTACAGCGAGAGAAAAAGAGAGAGAGCTAAAGAGATCTTCTTCTCGCCGCATCATTAATGTCGCTTTCGCGTATTTTCTCACATTTTCCAAGTGGTAGACGTCACAAAAAACGAGAATTTAAGCGCGATAAGACACCATTAACACCACCATTTTTTATACGAAACAAGGTTTACTTTCTTTCTCCGTTACGCGCACGACACGCACACCTGCGCTATACAGCCCATCTTTGCGTTCATCTTCTTTGCGGTCGTCGTTTGTGCATCTCTTATCTCTTCTTCTTCTTGCTCGGATTACTCGTTGGCGGCTCCCCCACGGGAAAGATTCCACGACGAGAAGATTATTCATGAGCACGAAACGAACAGCCTCGGAGGTTCTCAAAGACGCGAGGAAACTCGTCGTCGAACGGATGAAACGAGGAGGAGTACACAGAGGAGAAGACGTGGTTGCAAAACAACAAATTCGCTCGAATAAGAAGGATTTTTACGGAGCACAACAGACGAGTACGAGTAGTAGTAGTACTACTCCTACCAGCGCGTTTGGTCGGATCGAAAACGCGAGGAAGACTTTGAACGAGTACTGGTCGTCTTTTAGTAGCAGTAATAGTAAATTGAGCAGAAGGACCCAACAACAACGTTTGAATCAACAAAATCATCCGACGACGGAAGCGGAAGCGGGAGTAGAGGGAGGCGGTTCCTCGGCGCCGTCGTCGTATTTCTTTAACCCGTACTGGCAAAAAACCGAGCAAGTGATCGATTACGCGACCATAGATGCGGTGGCCAGAGCGTATAAGAAACCACCGAACCCGATTAGTTCTTTACGTCACGCCGGGGTGAAATTTCCGAACGTTTTGTTTCATCCGGCGACGTTGAGATGGTACAAGGAATATTGGATGTGTTTGTACGAGAAAGTGTTTTTAGAGAAGCCTTTTTTAGCCGCCTTGGCGACGAGTGTGTTTAAATGCGTCAGTTCAGACGCGTTCGTCCAAATATTCGTGGAAGGGAACACGCATTTGGATTATCAGAGGGTTGGGTGTTTCTTCGCGCTCGGCGTGGCGTACGTAGGCGCGTTTCAGTACTCTTTGTACAATCACATGTTGAAACCGCTGTACGGGGTGATGAAACCAAAGATGGGGATTCCAGGCGCGACTGGGGCAATCGTTGCCGCGGATCAACTCTTCGTCGCGCCTTTTGTATACTTCCCAACGTTCTTGGCGATTAAGATGTGGTCGGAAAACAAAACCAGCGCGGGAGAGTTTTACGGGACTTTGAAAACGTTATGGAACGATACGGTGTTTGAAACCATGCGCGCTTTGTGGATCGTCTGGGTACCCGCGCAAATGTTCAACTTCTGGGTCGTTCCGAGGCACTTGACGATTCCGTTCATGAACATCGTCGGGTTCGGGTGGAACGGGATTTTGTCCTTCGTTCACGGACAGAGGAAGATTTTAGACGCCAAGGAGAGGGAGGAGGCGAAGATATTCGTGGAAAAAATGTCGCCTTTGTTGAGCGGAAGCAGAGAGGCGCATCCTTCTATTTCTTCTTCTTCTGAAGAAGAAAAAGCAAAAGAACGAGGCGAGGAAAAGAAAGAGGACGGATTAATCGCCGGCTTGATGGATTCTCAAGTGTCGACGAAACCACTTTTACAGTCGGAGCCGGAGGAGGAAGAGCCGGCCCCCGAGAACGAACCGCGAGAACAAGACGCGCAACAATAGAGAAATATAAACATGTGCATATAGAATTAGTCCGCAAATAGAATAACGATCGATATAGATTGATTGATCGATAGCAAACAAACGCTTTTGTATTTTTATGTGATGTAGATGAAATGTACCAGTAAGTAGTAATGAAGAAAATATAATTTTTACACAAGGCGTCGTTAAGTTGATCAAAAACGGCGAGAGCGTCAAAGGCGTTGCCGCCTCTATCTCTCTCTCTCTTTCAATCGCGTCTACAGACCGTCCATCTTCTTGCCTAAATCCGAGGCCGTTCGCCCGTCGCCGGAGGTGATCGTGTCCTTAAACGAACCCCCACCTGGAACCATCGGTAACACGTGCTCTTGGTGAGGCACCATGATGTCCAACAAGTACGGCCCCGGCGTGTTCACCATGCGTTCAATCGCGCCTTTCAATTCGCTCATTTTCGTCACTCTCTCCGCGGGGACGCGGAATCCTTTTGCGATGGTCACAAAGTCTGGGAAAATCATCGACTCGTCTTTCGTTTCGTGGTACTCTTCGTGGTCTGGAGACCCTAAGTACGTGTGTCCTCTATTCGATTTATAAAATCGGTCCTCCCATTGTACGACCATGCCTAAATATTGGTTGTTCAAAATGAAGCATTTGACCGGCAACTGCTCGGCGTGCAACGTCGCCAACTCTTGAATGTTCATGACGAAGGACCCGTCGCCGTCGATATCGACGACAACTTTATCCGGTCTCGCGGCGGCGGCACCAATAGCTGCGGGTAAACCAAAGCCCATGGAACCTAAACCACCGCTCGATAACCAATTTCTCGGTTCGTCGAACAAATAGTGCTGCGCGGCCCACATTTGATGCTGACCGACGCCGGTGGAAATCACCGCCTCGCCGTTGGTCACTTCGTACAACAACTGAATAGCCGCTTGCGGTGAAATCTCGTCGTTTTGCAAGTTTGGCATCGGGAATGGGTGCAACTTCTTTTGTTCGTTGCATTCGTTTCGCCAGGCGGAAAAGTCCGGTAAGTTTGTCTCTCTGCTCATTTTCTCGTTCAACAATCTCAACGCCGGTTTGATGTTTGAAAAGATGGAACAGTGCGGTTTTTTGTTCTTGCCGATTTCAGCCGGGTCAATGTCCACGTGCACGATGGACGCGCGAGAGGCAAAAGCGTCTAATTTACCAGTCACGCGATCGTCGAACCTAACGCCAAAGGCCAACATTAAATCGGCGTTATCGATGGCGTAGTTCGCGTACACCGCGCCGTGCATACCCAACATGCGCAAACTCAAATCGTCGCTCTCCGGGAACGCGCCTAAACCCATCAATGTCGAGCAAATCGGAATCCCAGCCTGTTTTGCAAACTGTGTCAGTTCGTCGGAGGCATCCAAGCAACCGCCACCGGAATAAATCACCGGCTTCTTCGCATTCTTGATCATCTCCATGACTTGGTCGATTTGCGGCGAACTCGGCGGAATCGGCAATCGAGACAAGTACCCGTTCAAACTCACTTTCGGCGACCAATACGGCACGCTCATTTGTTGCTGCACGTCTTTCGGGATGTCCACTAAAACCGGTCCGGGTCTTCCGCTCGCGGCTAAGAAAAACGCCTCGCGAATAATCCTCGGAATCTCCTCCACGTTCATCACCAAATAGTTATGTTTCGTAATCTGCCTCGTAATCTCCACGATCGGCGTCTCTTGGAACGCGTCCGTACCAATCATCGCTCTCGGTACTTGACCGGTAATCGCAACCATCGGCACCGAATCCAACAACGCGTCCGCTAACCCGGTGACTAAATTTGTCGCGCCCGGTCCACTCGTCGCGATGCACACGCCAATTTTCCCCGTGGCCTTTCCGTACCCTTCCGCGGCGAAGACCTCGCCTTGTTCGTGTCTGCACAACACGTTCCTGATCCCAGTCGTCGAACGCGTCAACGCTTGGTGAATTTCCATCGACGCGCCGCCTGGATACGCAAACACGCAATCCACGCCTTCTCTTTCCAACGCTTCGACCAAAATATCCGCGCCTTTCCTCGGTTCGTCGGCGGCGAATTGCGATACAAAGGTTTGATCCGTCGGGCGTTGCGAGGCCAAATTTTTCATCTGCGACGTCGACAACTGCATCTCGGTGAACTGCGACGGGGAGATAAACGCAGGCGTGAGATCAGATTGGCGTCCTTGAGACGAAGGTGGTTCGGAGACTGCTTTATTTTGCAAAGCTTTCGCCCCTCTTAATTTTTTCTCGCCCGCACCGTTTTTGCCTCCTTTGCCACCATCGGAAGGGTTTTTAGCATTGCATCGAAATGCTCCTTTCCTCCCGCCGTAATAAGAAGCAACTTTCACAACTTTTATCCGCGTTCGAGAATCTTTCGAGGCGAGTAACCCCTTACTTCCTGTCATCATCTTTGTGCTGTTTGTCGTGTTCGTGGTCGCGGCGGCGCAATGAATTAATGTCGTCGTCATTGTTCTTTCCAATTATATCTCAAGTAGAAACAGAGAGATGCTCACAACAACAAACGAGAGAGACACTGTAATAACACTAAAACAAAAACAAAGAGTAGTAAAAGCTCTCTCTCGCGCGCGCTCTCGTCTGCTTTTTGTCCTCTCTCCTCGCTCTCAAAGTTCTCTCTTACGCGCAGCAGCAGCAGCAGTAGTAGCAGTACACCCAAACAAAGCGCTTAAAAAGTGCAAGACAAAAGACCGACGTTTTGCTCTTTTTTTCAGCTTATATTTAGGGTTGCAAATGAGACCCTAAATGAGCGGTGTCGATGTTGCTCTGAGAGTAGACTGTTGAGAGAGAAAAGACGTCAGAAGTACGAACACACGATGGGGGTGGATGATCGCGAGTATCATCAGCAAAGGCGGCGTTTACGCGGGAGGAGCACTCGAAGTCGTTACTCTCTCTTCGAGAGACGCTTTTTTGAAGCGTCTTCTGTCCTTTCTTCTCTCTTTGTATTCTTCTTCTTTGTCTTTGCAAACGCTTCTTTGGATTCTTCCCGAAAGACATTAACGAATCCAATCAAAGTTCTCGGGTACCTCCCAGACTGGCGAATCGCGAACGAAACAACCTCCGAAAGCATCGTAAACGCTTTATGCGCACGAACAGATGCGATTCTTCTCTTCTCCATCGAGGTGGACGAAAACGGACAGTTGGAGAAGCTGGACAGATTGCCGTCGGCATTGAATCTCGAAAGGCTGAAAAATGCCAAGAAACGGTTCGAGTGCGAAATACACGTAACGATAGGCGGATCTTCACGAACGAACGGTTTTGCAAAAGCGACGAGCACGAAAGCGATGCGAAAGGAATTCGTGAAATCGGTGTCCAGTTTCTTGTACGAACAGTACGAGGATATCTTTGACGGGATCGATTTGAACTGGTCGTACCCGAACGACGAGACGGAGTGGCGGAATCTGGGAAAGTTCGCGAAAGCGTTGAAGAAGGATTTTCGGGAGCACGACAGGACGAAGAAGATAAGCATTGCGTATTACCCGAACGAAAACCAGGAGCAGATATTGGAGATGTTGGAATGTTCGGAGTTCGCGGATGGTTTACACGCGATGGCGTACGATTTGGACGATCGAGACGGGCACGCGAATTTGAAGTTTGCGACGCAGACGTTGAATTACGCGCAGGATTCGTTCACGGGGGGGAAGATTATGCGGCTCGGTGTGCCGTTTTACGGCAGGTCGATACCGGAAGATGCATCGACGGCTCCGGAGTGGCGGCCGTACGGGGACGTACTGCGAGATAATGAGTACGAATTGAAGGACGAAACGAACGTGGCAAAATCGAAAGACGGCGTCGAGGTGTGGTTCAACGGCAAAGATTTAATCAGGAAGAAAGTGGAGATGTGCCGATTGTTTGAAGACGTGTGTGAAGGTATATTCGTCTGGGAGTTAGGACAGGACGTATCGATGAGCGATATCGAAGACGACGAGGAAGAAGAGGGAAATAGCAAGAAGATTGATTTCCGGACGCGTCGCGAGAAATCTCTTTTAGCCGCGTTGACCCGAGCCGCCTGGGGCGACGAGAAATACGACGAAATGTTAGCAAAAGAGATGCAGTTTTATGAAGAAGATGAGAAGAAGAGAAAGAAGAATGCGGAAAAGGAGGAGGAGAAGAAGGATGAGCTTTAATTTTTTATATAAAATATTTATACGATACGAGTACTCTTTTACCTGGTGCGCTACTACAGCTTCCAATGCTTCGACGACGCCTCTAAGTAGGATTGTAAAATCTCTCTGACTTTCTTTCGGTACCGTTTCGCCTCTTCCATTCGTCGCGCGGACGTCGTCGGATCTCCTTTTTCCTTGTTGTTTTCTTCTTTGCTGCCTATTTTTTCTTCCGATTCGTCGGTTTCATCTAAATGTTTCAAAGCCGTTTCAATGGCACGTTTCAATCCTCTATTTTCTAGACGTCGATGGTCGGTGACGATTTCATCCGCGTCGACGGTATTTTTTTTACTCCTCCCAAACGAAGAAAACAATCTTCCTTTTTTCCGTTGATTCGCGCGTTCTTGCTTAGAAATTCTCTCCGCAGGTGTCAACGCTAACGTTTCTTTAACCCCTAATAACGCTCTCAGCTCCATCGCCAACTGTTCGCCTTGCATGCCTAAAATCCGCAACGCCTCTCTCACCTCGGGATCGCCGGAGAACGCGCTCGCACCTTTTTTAGCGTTTTCCAAATCTAACTGAACGATTTTCGGTAACCGTTTCAAATCTAAGCAACTCGAGTACGTTTTCGTATCTTCGTCGTCGCTCCAAACGAACGGTAAAATCGTGCTCATCACGTCCTCGTCGACGAATCCGTACGTGAAAAAAGCTCGCTCTAAATTTTCAACGCCGTAGGTTATTTTAATCTCGTCTTCGCTGGTCATATTGTCTTCAATTTTGGAAGGCACGCGTAACTCCACGGATTTCAAATCGTTCGAGAGTTGATACCGCGCGTTTGGTTTCTTCGTGGAGTGATTACACGCATCCACCAGAGGGACTAACGCTTCGACAATGACTCGACCGTTTTCGATAGGAATGGTCAGCGCTCGCGTCCAGAACAAAGCCTTCGCCCACAAAAATTCCTCGAAAGAAAGAGAAGTATCGTTGGCGTTTCCCCCGAACAAACTCACAAAAACACTCGAAGACGAGGACGGTATGATCTTTTTCAGTTTTGGTAACACGTTCGCATCGAACGCGTCCTTCACCACAGTTTCGTATTCTTCCTTTAATCTCGCCTTCTGCGTCTTCACCATCTCGTACAACACCGTCCCTTTCAATCCTCTCTCAATCTCTCGTTCCGTCCAAAACATTGGCACTAAATCCATCCTCCTCGGTAAAAAATCCACGTACGCTTTCCACCCGCTCTCGCTTTTCAATCTTCTCTGCGCTAAAACAAACATCTGCGTCGCTTGTCGAGTGTCGATTTTGTTCTCGTCCAACATCTTCGTAAACGTCTCGCCCAAATCTTCGTCGCTCGCCGCCGTGGACGCGGAGACGATGTACGCATCCGGGACGTTCAAAACGATCGTTTCCCCGGACTCTTTTCTCACCGAACGTCGTTTTTCTTTCCTCGATATTTCGCCGTCGCTAAAGAGACCAAAATGAACGGGAGCATCTGCCGATTTGAGCGGTTTCGCGTGCGCTAAAATTCTATTCTCGTCGCCCAGAAAATGGTGCAATTTGGCAACCTTTTCGTGCGGCGTTAAACTCGATCTATCGTCTCTCGGATCTTTCGCGAGACGATCGTTCTCGTCGTTCTCGTCACTCGTCGGTAACGAATAATAGGCGAGCGCGCCCCCTAACGCCGCTAACCCGCCCCCGAGGAAACGACGATGCTGTTCAGAAGAACTTTTCCCCGCGTTGTTTGGGGAAACCGTTGAGAATGATTTCGAAGAAGAACACCCCCGATAAGCGGCGTTGCTGATGCTATTGCTGCTCCTTTTTCCATGAAGAAACAACGACGAGAACAACAGCAACGCTTTTTTGCCGTCGTTGGAGGTGTAGTTGTGGTTTTTTATGAGCAAGAGCCGCTTGAAAAACATCTCGTCAGCAGGCAAAATCTGAAGCAAATTCGTGAGAGCAATAGGGAAGCGATGTATTGACGCGCGGTGCTAAGTACCCAGGAGTAGTTTAATAAGAATACGAATAACAATAAGAATACAAATGCTAGTAGAAGATTAATTCGGAGCAGCAGCAACAGCAGCAGCATTAGGTCTCTTCTGCTTCTTCTTCTTCTTCTCTTTTGGTTTCACGACGAATCGAACCCCGTCTCTCGGCGACGCTCTCGTGCCGCACTCCACTCGCAAACGCGTGGTTTCCATCTTTTCCTTGGCGACTTTCCCGCGCATTTTCGACCATTTTTCGCTCTCTCGTCTCGTCTCGGAAACGATTTTGACCAGATTTTTCTTCAAACTTTTGTCGATGGCGACGCCAATCGGCGCGTTTTCAATCAACTCGGCGTTGAACAAAATCGGCGGCTTTTTCTTCTTTTCGGAAGATTTGCGCTGGAGGAGAAGAGCGAAAGAAGAAGAGGAGGGGGAGGTGGAGGAGGAGGACAACAGTGCTGCTTCTTTATCGCTTTTTTGCGCCAACTCGATAATTTTCCTCCAAAACAGTTTCTTTTCCTCGTCGGTGCACTCCGCGGTGACGGCGTTGACTAATTCGCACGCCCCTGAAATATCGCCGAGTTCAGTGACAATCACGTCCAACGCTTCAAGCACGCGTCCGTTCCTCGCTAACGCGTGCGCGTACGCGTCTGGGACGTAACAGTACGTTTCATTTGGATCGTTCAAATTTCCAGAGAAGAACTTCTTCGTTTGGGCGTCAAAAATGTCCTTCTTCTCTCTTCTCGAAAGCTCTAAAGGTAACTGGTCTGGAATAAACCTCGCGGATTTGACCAATCGCGACAACAACTCTTTCGGGTTCCTTTGCGCCGTGAGTCGACACACCGCTTCGTGATGCATGTGATACCGATCCGGATCGAGGTCGCACAACGCTTCGAGATACTTAAGTTGAGCGTCTCGTCGCTCGGATTCGTCGGTAAACTCGTCGCATCGGTCGAGTTCGGAAAGCACGATCGAGTCCGGGATGATGGCGTCCTCCGCCGCTACTTGTTTCTCGCTCATATCGCCGAGATGGTGATGGTTGTGATGGTAAAAATCATCACTCTTACACTCGCACGCCGCGAAAACTTTCGCCGCTTTCACTGCATCCGCCACGAACAATTCACCGATTTTATCAATCGGGACTGAGCCACCTAAATTTCTCCGGTCGATGAAATCCAACGCCGAAATCGTCGGCGGTCGACCGTTCGAGAGATACGCTTCCAACGCTCGATCAACTTTACCGTCCATGACGTACAATTCTGCCAACGCTTCGTCTAATATCGATTGCGTTTCGCCAATCATCGTGCTGTAAGGCATGACGCTGGACTCCTCGAAGTTGTTCATGGAAGACGTGGACGCTACTTCTTGAATGGAATCTTCTTTGCTGCCTTGACGACGACGATGATAGTGATGCTCATCGTCCAAGAATCCATCAATCGACTGCGCCGAAATCATTCGTCTCACTCTCGCTGCTTTCAAACGAACTTCTCTCGTCAAAGCACCGACGTCAAAACATTTTGCCGGCCACGTTTTCACTAAAGCTAAAAACGTTGGCTGCGTCTCCGGGTCGCTCAACGTCGCCATCAAGATGAGTTCGTAAGTCGACCGTTTCAGAGGCGCTTCTCCATCCGCATCGCTACTACCGGAAGTTACGGGAACGTAAAACGCTAAATCGCCGAGTTTGTTCACCGAGGCAAACTTCTTCGCCCAAAAGCGCCACTTCTCCGGATTTCTCCCCAACGCGCGCGGGCATCTCTTGGCTGCCAAGGCGTAGTTTTGAGCGTCAAACGCGCGCGTGACGGACGCTTCTGCTACAGCTAACGCCGCGCCTTTGCGAAGTTCACCTAAGTGCTCGTATTTTTCGCATATATCTAGCGCTGAATCGTCGTCGTTATCTTTTTGCCGACGGAGCGCGTCGAATACGGTGTCTTGCGCGGACCGTTGTTTAGCGATTAAAACAACCTCCGAGGACGCGACGAGGTATTCGTGCTGCTTTGATAACAACGAGATGGATTTCAAGTTCGATGCAGATGATGTCGAGAAAGAAGAAGACGTTGAATCCGTAGGTTGGTAATGCGACATGCTCACCGTGTTTGGCGATATCACCGGACCAAATACGACGTCCGAGCCTGAAGATGACGTCGTTAAAGGCAAGGCGTCAATCCAAGATGCCTCGTCGCGCCAATCCGCGATGCGGAGTTCGACATTTGACAACGATACTGATTTCTTCTCGACTTCGTCGTTATCGTTGTCGTCTTCTTCTCTCGGAGGCCACCAAATTAAAAGTACCAATTTTTTGCTCGCGTACGGCGCGATACCGCACACCAAATACGGCGTTTGGAAAGTCGCACAAATCTCCACCCGTTTGACCGCATTATCGCTCTTCAGAGGCGGCGTTCCACTTCTTAATAATCCAGTGGTGATGGTGTTCTTGTTGTTCCCGCCGCCCGAGCTGCTAGTACTTCGCGCTATGCTTTCGATTAACGCAGCCGCTGCGTTTTTACTACCGCCCGCGTTGTTGTTCTTGCTATTACTATTTTCTGTTGTCGAGTTAGTTCCGTTACCGGTACCACCGCCGTTACTACTTTGTCGAATCCGAAACACGACCACGGCGTCTGCCCATGCCAACATCAACTCCGCGGACCCTTCCGTCGTGACTGTCTTATCGTTCCACGCGAATACCGGATCTCGTTGCGAGAACCTCGCTTTCGATCCTGGCGGTTTCTCCCACCTCGCTAATCCAACCGGCGCGGTCGCGTCTCGCAATCGCACGCCCGCGTTGGAGGCCCACGCTAAGACGTTGTGTCGCCAGGCTACGGCTCTGATTGGACCGTCGTTCTTTTGTAAGACGATCGTCTTTGCTTTTGTCATTTGCGAGGCGTTTTTTGTGTTCGCGAAACAGTGCAAAACCAATTCCGAGGACTGACGTCCTCCAAACATGACGAACCGGTTCCTTCGACTGGCGAAATTCGGGTCGATGACGCAACAGTTTACGGAAGATTTGTGCGTGACAGCTAAGGTCTCGCCGTCCACGTCATCGTGCACGCGAATTATTTTTTTCTTCTTCTTCGCGTTTATCAACTTTGGCGTCTTTGGAGCGCCATCGTCGTCGTCGTCGTCATCGTCATCGTCATCGTCGTCGTCGTCGACGACGACCACGTGTCTAACTCTCACCGTCCCGTTCGCCGAAGAAGAGCACAAAAACGTCCCGGTGGCATCAAACGAGATGCACGTGATGCTATTATTGTTGTTGTTGTTGTTGTTGTTGTTCTCGTTGTTTTTGTCGTCGCCGTCGTCATCATCATCATCTTCGGAGGACTCTCTTTTAAACAGCGCCACCCGTTCGCCCGTCTCGGCATCCGCGACGAGCAAATCCCCGTTTGCAAATCCAAACGCGCACGCGACGCCGTTTTGCGACGCGCACGTTATCCTCGTTGTCGCTTCTTTATCATCGCCGTCAACATTTTCATCGTCGTCGGTCCCCGCTCCTCCTTTTCCTCCTCCTTTTCGCATCATCATCTGCGATATCGCTTTCGCGTACTTGAACGGTCGCCGTCTCATCTTCTTTTCCTCTTCGTTTTCGTTTTCTTCTTCTTCTTTCTCACACGTTCTTTCCTCGTCGTCCGAAACATCGTCGCCGGCGCCAGAAGGAGTTCTAGGAGGAATAGTGTTGGGAACATTCTCACTGTCCGTCCTATTATTATTCATTAATAAACTTCTGTTCGTCGCGTCTCTGATCGCGTTCAGTTGTTTCAGCAGCTCCATGACTTTGTTTTCTTTCTGCGTCTTCTTTCTTTTCGCCTCGATATCCCACGCAAAGTGTGTTGTTATGTCAAGAACAGCGCGGAATGCATCTCCAATGCACTTAGGGGTGATGCATCGATTTTCTTTTACTCTTTCTAAAGACTTTACAAACGCGCATAAAAGAGCTCTCTCATTCGTATTCACGCTTTTGCATCGTCGTCATCTTTTTGCCGTCGGTGTGGTGGTCGTCTTTACGCATCGTTTTGTCTTCGCGTCGTCATCCTTTTCGCGTTTACGCGTTACTCTTTGTCGTTCAATTCGCGCAATTCGCCGCAGAAATATGTGGAGATTTTCGCGCGTTACATTCGTCATTAAGAGTAGGAAACGGGTCGCGAAACGATGAAGAAGAAGAAGAAAGAAGACGAGGACGACGACAGAGAGACTTCTTTATTCAATCCTAGGGGTATCGATGCAAAAAATGCGCCTAAGATAGAGCGAACGTTTCCGACGGTGATGGAAAAGAAACGAGGACGAATAGTCTCCGTGTCCGGATTCTCGAGCGAGTGTGAGGACGTTTTGCACGAGGCGAGAGCGAGAGCGAGAAAGTTTGACGATACTAGTAACAACAAGAATAACGAGTTGGAAAAGAAACGAGCGTTCGTTTTGAGAGAGAGTGTACTCGGTGCAGAAGAGGAAAAGGAAAAGGAACGAATTCAATTCCCGCTGACCACCATCGGGGAGGATTTTTCGATTGGGCAGTCGAACGCGAAGAAAGAGGGAAAGGCGATGAAAGTGCGAGGACAGAGAAACGAGTGCTTAGAAAACACGAACTCGCAGGCGCAGATAACCACGACCATGTCCATGATGAAATGGCACACGAAAGTTATGCCGCCTCGATTGAGAAGGGAGATTGATTTAGCGAGCGTCGCGAGGCATCCGGTGAGGGCGAAGAGAAGAGGGAGAGAAGAAGACAAAGACAAAGAAGACGCGAAGAAGACAAAGAAAAAGAAGAGTGAAAAAAGTAAGAGTAACGTTATTCTCCACGTGGAAGTGTACGATAATTGGCAGTTTGTGAGGTATCCGAAACTGAATTGCGAGGTTTTAGTGCACGGCGATACCCGATTGACGCAGTTGAAAGACGAGATTGAGTGTTTGGCAGATTACAGGCAAGCGGCGGTCAATCACGGGTTGGTAAACGATTTGAGAAAAAAGAGCGACGATGATAACGGCACTGGGAAGAAGCGAAAGGAGAAAGAGAAAGCGAGGAGTAGCAAACACATCGGATACAAAGAAGCGAACGAGGCGAACGAGAGCGGATTTTTCTTCATCGAGAATGTGTTTTACGACGATTTGAGGAGCAAGAACAGCGTCAGTTTATCGAAAGGTATCGTGGACGCGTCGAAGAAGTGTTTCATTCGATGTCCTGGGATGAAATTGGACGATAGCGATGAAGATCAAGGAGGCGAAGAAGAAAACGGAAAGGGAAAGGGAAAAGAAAACGGCGCGTCAATAAAGAAAAAGACAAAGGAGAAAATCAAACCGTCCAATTTTACGAGCCGCGACATGCGCGAGACAACGTTTAGCGATTTAGAAATCATCCCGGGAAAATCGTATTTGTACAGACATCAAGGATCGTGCGATCACATCCTTCGGTTTCGCGACGTGCGAGTGGCAAACATGGACTTGGAAACCGCGAAACTCTCAGGCGAACACTATCCAATCGTCATCTCGGAAGCCAGGAAGATGCGGAAACCGTGCATGTGCTGCGAGATTCACGACGCGACTACGACGGCGTATGGCGATAATATGGCGGTATGTTCGCCATTCTTTTGGTGCGATTCGTGTTTTAATGCCGCGCATCCAACCGAAGAAGAGAAGAAAGGGACGGAAACGTACCCGTACTTTTTTGAATAGAATAGAAACGCGCGTTAAGTTTTTTTAGTAGTTCTTGCATTTTTAGGTACTCGCGGCGCATCACGATCACTCATACTTTTTTACGGCTTTACTTTGCGTCGTCAATATCGTAATTTCCGCTGTTATCGATCAAGCACGGCGTTGCTCGAGGCTTGTGCGGCTTCACCCCTTCCTCCGCCGCTACCGCTACTAAACCGATGCGTTCGGTCACCCCGCAGTTGCCGTGCGACATGCCCGCCTTGGCGCACATCGACTTGGACGACGCGCCAAGTTGCACCGCGCTGACAAACTGTAACTTCACGTCGTTCGGGTGTAAACCAGTCGCTGCGCCAATTTTCCTTCTCAAATCGTTCTTCGAATCCTCCTCCTTCACGGCGATCGGAATGAGAGTACCTTTCTCGCCCCACGGACCTTTGTGAATCATCTGTGTGGTTGTGTGGTTGGTCAAAGACGTGAAAGAAAGAAAATTTTAAGAAAAAAAAACGCTCCTAATAAAAGTCGCTTTTACTCAAAGCCACCCCGGTGGTTTACGTGCAAAACCGCGGGTCGTCGTCGCACCATCCACCCGCATTATCGTCGCGGCGCCAAAATCGCATTTGCGCGCGTACACGCGTGCGCGCACATGCACAAACTTGCGAATGAGAGAAAGAGAAAAAAAAAGGCGTTACGAACAAAAAGAAAAGAATCTCCCCAAACCCTTCGAAAGCTTTGTCGTGTGCGCGCGCGTACCTTAACTTCTGTCGTTCCACCCATGATGATGAGAACGAGTGCAAGTGGCACTAAATACTATCGTCGTTAAAGTGTGTATGTGTATACCTTTCGCGGGCAAAAGCAGTCTCTTCTTTTGTGAGCTTTTTAAAGTGGCGAGTGGAGTATTTTTTCACATCATCGGAAAAAATCGAACACACAGACTGAGACAACAAAACCCCATTTGCTGTGTGGCAAAGAAAAGGAATAATAATGGGGAAGAACCTCTCCGGCGCGCAGAAGAGGAAGAAGAAAAAGGAGAGGGAAAAAGCTGCAGCGGAGGCTTTGGCGGATATGGAGCGGTTGAAGCTTGGACCGACGAAGTTATGGACCGGATTGGTGTTGCATCACAAGGATGTGTTTGTCTCGCATGTGATTTCGAAATTGAATAGGACAGATCGGTTTTTCTTTTCAAAGGTGAATAGAGAGAGTTGGAGTGTGCTTGCGTACGCAGGGGTAGAGCTATTATTGAAATTACAATGGTGTGTTCACGAATGTTCATCCATCTCGACGTTGGAATGGGCGTGGAATAACACAGGTTGGGGAGAGAAAAGTATAAGTGGAAGAGTGAGAGATCAAGCCTGGTTTTGCTGGCAAGTTGCTTGTACGAACAAACTCGAGTTTCTCAAGTGGGCGAGAGATGTAAAACATTGCGAGTGGGATGAAAAGACGATTCTTCAGGCAGCATTTAGAGGTAATCTCGAGATGCTGAAGTACTGCTTCTCTAATGGTTGCCCGTGTGATGAAGGAGAGTCGTGTAAACATGCTGCTCGTAAAGGACATCTCGACTGTGTTCGATTTCTTTTCGACAAAGTGAAACCTTCGCGAAAGACGGAAAAAGAAGCGGCAGGACAAGCAGCATGCGGTGGTCACATGGACATGTTGAAATATTTCGTCGAAGAAAGAAAGATATCTGATGAGGTGAAGAGTGACTGCGTGGGAAACGCTACAATGTATGGCCAACTCGATTGCCTCAAATACTTAGTCGAAGAGGCGAGAGCGCCTCTTACCGACTGGCGAGACATCGCTTTCGCTCGGTATAACGAGCATACCGAGTGCGAAAACTACTTGCGAGAGAAAGGGTGCCCAGAACCAACGGACGAAGAATACACCACATATTGTACAGTGAGGCACCGAATAGAAGAAGAAGCACGGCGGCAGAACAGCAGAGAGTGAGAGATTTTGTTTTCACCTTTTAAGAGACACGCACACAGAGACACACACTTGACCAAAACTGCCCTCACAAAGTTTTCCCCCACTTTCACGTATATGACTTCGCTCGTCCTCGGTTCTTCGTTCCGTTTTTGCTGCCGTCAATTATTCACGAGAACAACGAAAACAAAAACGACCGCTTTAGCGCGAAGGAGAGCCGCAATCTTTTCCTCTTCTTCCTCGATGAAGAATAAGAGGAGTAGTATTAAGAGGAGAAACCAAAACGAAGAAAATTGGAAGTCGTTACGAACGACGAGAGATGATTTGAGTTTAGATCGAACGCTGCCGACTGGACAATCGTTTCGATGGCAGAAAGTAGAAGAATACGATGAGAATGATGAGAATGAAAAGAAGTATTCGACGTACGTGGGCGTTATCGGTCGAAGAGTGGTTCAGATTCGAGAGCGAATGGAATTCGAAGAGGAGGAGGAAAAATCTTATGAAACAACAACCATCGAGTTTCGCGTGTTGAATACTAACGAGAGCAACATTTGCAAAAACGAGGATAAAGAGAACGGAGAACAAGAAGAAGAGCAAGTCACGAAGGACGTGCGAGCGTATTTTAACCTAGACGACCCGATTCCTTTGAAAGACTTATTCGAGCAATTCTCGAAAGCGGATCCGTACCGGTTCGGACGGCTGAGCGCGTACGTGCGAGGCGCGAGGACGCTCCGGCAACCACCCGCGGAATGTTTGATTTCGTTCGTTTGTTCGAGCAATAACAACATAGCGAGGATTAAAAAGATGGTGGAGAGTTTGTGCGAGAAGTACGGGGAGGAGTTGGTGTGCAATGTTAGTAGTAGAAGTAGTAGTAGGAGTAGTGGTAGTAGTGGTAGGGACGACGACGAAGAGAACGAGGTGAACGACAAAGAAGAGATAAACGAGAGTAAAATCTATCACGCGTTTCCAACCGTCGAGCAGTTGGCAGAAAAATGCGACGAACAAACGTTGCGTGATTTAGGATTTGGATACAGAGCAAAATTCATCCCAGCCATGGCGAAAGAACTCGTCAAACGAGGCGGCGAGGCGTACTTACTGAAATTAAGGGACGCGCCGCAAACGGAAGAAGAGAAGTACAGAGCGATTACGGAATTGACGAGTTTACCGGGCGTCGGTCCGAAAGTCGCCGGGTGCGCGGCTTTGTTTTCTTTGGATAAGAAGAGCGTCGTGCCGGTAGACACGCACGTCTGGCAGCTCGCAAGAGAACATTTCGATCCAAACGGAGAGTTAGCGAGCATGGAAACGACGGCTTCGACGACGAAAGGAAGCGCGAACGAAGAAGGAGCAGAACAACAACGACACAAAGAATCATCCACGCCAACGACCCCGACAAAACAAAAGGACAAACCACTCTCCATAACCCCGAAAATGATGAAAAAATGCGAGGAAATGCTCGTCTCCATCTACGGCGCGTACGCCGGTTACGCGCACACCGCGTTATTCGTCGCCGAACTCCCAACCGTTCGCGAGAGTTTACCCGAACATCTCCGCACGCCGACGAAAGCGGATAAAAAACGAGGAGAGAAGAACGGCGAAAAGAAGCCTGAAAAGAAGAAGAGAAAGTTTTTAAAGGTCGACGGCGAGAACAAGAGCGATGATGATGGCGCGTAATATGTATAATAGCTCAGAGAAAGACATATTGTTATTCGTGCATTTATGCACTCAGAATAGAAATACACGCATAGATAGACACACACACAGAGAGAGAGAGAAAGAGAGAGATGTTATTCGCTAATCGTTTATTCAATAATGAAAGATGGTATCTCTCGCTCGCTCGTAAAATTTTCCTCTCTCTGTGAGTCTCACTACAAAAGCAGACAACAAAACGTGGATAAATTCGTCACAATTTGACGCGTACCCGACGACGACGTAAACGACGACGATGCGATCTACCACCCCCACGAACAACTCGTTCACGACCACGACCACGACCACGACGCTCCGTAGTAAACGCATTACTGTTCACAGATGTTGTGTAACCCGGGGCGGCGGCAGAAGCGCTGAAAGGTCGTCGTCGTCATCACCATCCTCTCGCGCGCTTTCGATGACGATGCCGTCGAAGAAAAAGAGCGGAAGAAAAGCTGCTTTCGTTCGCGCGACGACGCAAAGCAGAGCACCGGCGATTTCCAACCCGGACGTGGTCCGAGACGTCGTGAAATCCATGGACGACATCGAAGACGAAACGGGGGAAAAGATTAGTAATTTAGAGGCTGTCGTTCTCGACTATTCTTTGGGATACACGGAAAAGTTGTTAAAAATCAACCAATTTTTCAAATCCAATCCTCTCGAGTTAGCCGCACGATGTGGGGAAGTCATCGCGCAATTTTCATCCGTTCTTGCAATTTGGAAGTACGAAGATGCGATGGACATCCCGTTGGAGAAAAGAACGCGGGCGGGGAAGTTGAGAGACGTGGTGGCGAAGCTCGGTCCGGTGTTCGTGAAGTTGGCGCAGACCTTGTCGACGAGGCCGGATATTATCGGGGAGGAAGCCGCGGACGCGTTGATGACGTTGCAGCAAGACGTGAAGCAGTTTGATTCTGAGGTGGCGTTTCAGACGATACGGGAAGAGTTGATTAATAGAGGGAGTTTGAGGTTTATTAAGGACATCGTCGGAGGCGATCCGGAGACGAGTTTGTATTCGGAGTTTAAGGAAAAGCCAATCGCGGCGGCATCGATTGGTCAGGTGTACGAGGCGCGGTTACACGACGCGCAAAAGACGAAAGTGGCGGTGAAGGTGCAAAGACCTGGGATGGTACGAAGAATCGCGTTAGATTGTACGGTGATTCGATTACTGTTGACGTGGTTGGAAGAATCCGGCGCGAACGGGAGCGAGGATTTGCCGTTTATCATAGACGAAGTCGGCGCTGGGATTTTTAGAGAGTTGGATTACACCTTAGAAGCGAGGAACGCGAAAGCGTTCAAAAGATCGTTGAAGTTTTTACCGTACGTGAAAATTCCTCGCTCGTGGGATAACTTGACCTCCACGAGAGTTTTGACGCAAGAGTTCATCAGCGGGAGACCGATGAAGAAATTAAACCTGGACGAGCAAAGAAAAATGGTTCGCATGGGTGTCGAGTGCTCGTCCGCGCAGTTGTTTCGAACCGGATTAGTCCACGCCGATCCTCACGAAGGGAACATGTTGTATACGGACCAAGGCCAATTGGCTTTGATTGATTTTGGTTTGATTTGCGAAGTGAACAACGCGCAGCAAGAAGCGATGGCGTCGTGCATTTTGAACATCTTAAACGCGCAGTGGGACGATTTAATCGATAACTTACGCATCATGGGTATGCTCCCCGATAAAGCGCAAATTTGGAAAGATGAAAACGGAAACGTGGCGGATTACACCTCCGACCCGGGAAAATGGTACGTCATCACCGACGATGAGTTTCGTCGGGCGTTTCGAGAAGCCATGGACGGACCGGACGGGATGGAAAAGAAACAAAGGAACAACTTTACAGAGTTAGTCGTCGATTTGACGAAAATTTCCACTCAATATAGGTTTAACTTACCTCCGTACATGGTTTTCGTCATCCGATCGTTGACGACGCTCGATTTCTGCGCGGTGAGAACCGGCGCGAACATGTACGAAGTCGCCGCGCCGACGGCTCTTTTCCGCGCGTTATCGCCGCGAACGGCGTACGGTAAACAAGTTTTAGAACGCACCATTATGGACGAAGAAACAGGCGACATCGATTGGCAAAAGTTCCTGGACCTTTCGAGACAAGCTTCCGGGAACTCGGCCTCGAGCACCGCCTCGGAGTCCGAACGTTCGGACGCGCAAGACTCGGTCGAAAAGCTCGGAGGCGAGTTATTAAACTCCTCCGCGGGAAGCTCCTTGCGCTCCATCATCTACAAAGCCTCTCCGAAAAACTTAACTCCGCCGAAAGAAATCCAGAAGCAGCTCATCCAATTAGCCATCCAACACTACGCCAAAGTCATCGCCGAATTCAGCATCCGCACCGCCGTCTCCAACGCCTTCGCCTTCCTCACCAAAGCGAACGGAATGAGTCAAGGGGAAAACAACGAAGCCGACGAAGAGTGCGAAATAAACTTCGACGACCCTGACCTCATTCTCGATTGCAAAACGCAGTTAGCAAAAAGAAGACAAAAAATCGGCTTGATGTTGTTGCGGAAACAGTTGTTTCAATCCGGCGGTTTGTGGACGTTTACGAAAATCTTCCTCGCTTTGATTTGGGCGTTTACGAACGGCGTGTTCTTAGGCTTGATACGGAAGTTTTTTTCCTCCTCAAACTCCTCCTCCCCAAACTCCTCCTCCTCCTCCTCCGAGGAAAACCGAGGAGAAGATTCTTCGTTGACGACGACGGCGACGGTCGCCACCACCCCCGCGTAGCAGTTTCTCATAAAATCTGACATCCGCGTATGTAATAGAGGACATTAGAGCACATGAAAGTTGTTAATTTTTATCTATTCGTCCACACAAAAAAAACGTAAAAAATGGCGACTTTAGCGGAGACTTTAGCGGACCCATCGAGACCGTCGTTTCTTTTCGGTACGTTTATTCTTCTTAGTAGTATTACTCTCTTTTGTATATCTCACGACAAAAAGATCGAGCAGATCTGCTCCTTTCTCTCGTTTAAACTCGCGCTCTTTTCTTTCTCTGCAATAAGTGATGATATTCGTAAACGTTCGATTGGAAATGATGGATTTCTCTCTGCGCTCGCTTTTGGATATGGTGATGATGATTAAAGAATTCATTCGCGCACTCCTCTCTCAGAAGGCAATAATTGCTTCAAAAGAAGACGAGAAAAAGAACAGAGAGGGCGTTCAGAGTCTCTCCCCTTGTTGCTCCCAAAAAGATCGATCCTCTTCTTCTCGTTTACGAATAATGTCTTTATCGCTTTTTTCTTGACTGATGATTGAATTTCTCACTCTCTCTCTAAAAGGCCTGACCCCGCCCTTAGAAGGCGCTTCGGACGAGGAAACGTTACAACACGCGGAAAAATTCATGAACAAATCTCGCTCACTCGCCGTGGACGGGTACATCGTGTACGACATTCAAGACGAGGAAGGTAGGACTGAAATGGCGAGACCGTTTCCGTTTCGAAAGCTTGGAGATCCGGCGGCGTTTGCCACCGTGTTGGAGCGAGTCTCCGGAGGGAGGGCCTCGGTGGTGTATAAGTGCGTGGCGGAGAGCGATAAGGCGTCGTTTAACGAGTGGTTGAGTCACGCGGTTGAGAAGTCCAAGAACATGTGTTTTAATTTTGTCGGTGGGGCGACGCACAGTAAAGAGTATAAAGGACCGACGATTCCAGACGCGGCGGATTTGTTGACGAAACAATTGAAAGGCCACTTTGGCGGCGTGACGATCGCGGAAAGGCACGAAAAGAAAGGAAATGAACACGAAACGTTGTTGAAGAAGCAAAGTTTAGGCGCGGAGTGGTTTATCACGCAAGCTATTTACGATCAACAGCCGACGATTAAGTTAATCAACGATTACGGCAAGTTGTGCAAAGAGCGAAACGTGAAACCGGTGAAGATCATTTTAACATTCGCGCCGTGCGGGAGAGAGAAAACGATGAACTTTATAAAATGGTTAGGTGTACGAGTCCCGGAATGGGTCGAGCAGAGAATATTTAGCGAAGACGCGACGCCGGCGAAAACGCCTCTGAACAAATCGCCGGTGGAAAGATCCGTTGACATTTTGTGCGACATGTGCGAAGATATTTTGGAGCAAACGAAAGACAGCGGAGTCCCGTTAGGCGTGTCCGTGGAATCGGTTTCCATCTTTAAAAACGAAGTCGAAGCCGCGCACGAGTTGTTCAGGCGATGTCAGCACATCGCGTTGGACTTTTTTAAGAGACCGTGGAGAGTGAACGTAGAGTTGATTGACGATAAGAATAGAAAGACGAATGACGCTAAGAAAAAGACGAATGTTGCGAAGACAACCGAAGGAGGAGTTTTAGGCGAAAATTCCACGCGCAACATCAACCCGTTGATCACAACTCTAGCCGCCGTCGTCGGCTTACTCGTCGGTCGTTTGGCAAAACCTTAATCAAACAGAGACTGAGATAAGAATGAACATCAACAACTACAATAACACGGCCGTCGTCATTACATTATAGCAGAAGAAGAAGAGGAAAAACAAGACGAGAACGAAACGACGGGTAACGCGTAATACGAATACTAATGACCAATCACATCACATCATTCAAATCGAACGACGACGTACTAAAAGCCATCATCAAACCACGCTTTTCTGCACAAACACAAACACTCCTCTCAATACTGCGCTCTGTTTCTGCTGATGTGAACAGAGAGAAAAATTCTACGTCCTGTATTTCAACGCTTTTTTTCCTCTCTGACTGCTTGATTTCGCCGTCACAAATCCATCGCGAGAGAGACTCTTACGAGTATTTAATAAACATAACACATAAGCATGCCGTCATTCTTCGGCTTGGAAATTCCTCCGAACAACAAACCGATCAAGTTCCGCCCGGACGTGGCCACGACCGTGGTCGTCTGCCAAGCCGCGTTAGGGCAACCAGTAGTATCATCTTTGTCTTCTCCCACACCATCGGCGGCGGCGTCCATTTTCGTCCAAACTTCATCCGTGACCGGTGACGATGAAAACGACGAGAAGAAGACTAAAAAGAAACTCCTGTGCATTGGAACCTTGCGCGACGTGTCGTGCGAACAGTTTTCCTTCGGGACTGGGCTGACGTTCGCCAGCGGGGAGACGGTAACCGTGACGCAAAACGGGAAAGGGAGAGCGGTGTATTTAAGCGGGAGGATCGAGGAGGACGACGAGTTCGACGACGACGAGGATGATTCTGATGACGACGATTTCAGCGACGACGAGGAAGACGACGACGAGTCGTCGGATGACGATGAACTCGATGAGTCAGACGACGATGATTTTGAGGAAGACGAGGATGAAAGCGAGAGCGATGGAGAGGATTTCATGAAGCGAGCGGCAAAGTTGGCGAAAGCGGCGGCGGAAGCGAGAGAAGAGGACGACGAAGACGATATGCCGGCGGTGAAGCTCGATCGAGCGAAGAAGAACAAGAACGAGAAAGAAGAGAGCGATGACGACGACGAGGACGAGTTCGCAGAGCTCGAGGATGGAGACGAGGATGATGGACCGAGTTCTTCGAGCGAAGAAGATGAGTCCGACGACGATGATGACGAGAGCGAAGAGGAAGAAGAAGAAAAATCGTCGTCTTCTTCGGACGATGAATCATCGGAAGATTCGGATTCGGAGCCTTCCTCTTCAGATGAAGGAGGGAAGAAGCGAAAGAGAGGTGGCGTAGACGAAAAAGCGGCGAAACATTTCGATAAGAAGAGTAGCGGTGGCAGAGGTGGCGGTAGAGGCGGAGGCAGAGGCAGAGGGGGCAGAGGCGGAGGCAGAGGCGGCGCCTTTAACAAACGCCGATGAATTAATTAAGTATTATTGCATAGAGAAAAGATTTATTATTGTTATTATTACCAATACATATGATTACTACATCAAACGGATTTTAAGTTGCTACGCCCATCTGCGCGATTTCGCCGCTCTCTCGCGCGCGCACGTTTTGAAACTCCCAGTTCTCCGGTAACGAATCCAAAATATCTCGAACACATTTCCCGAGCGCCTCGTACCCTCTCGGTTTGTCCGGATGCAAAGCGTCCCTCATCAAATCGTAATTTAACATCTTCGCATCGCTCTCTTCGTCGACAACCGTCAAAAACGCATCTGCGCACTCGCGATAATACACCATATCTCCTCCAACTTTCTCGTTTTCAACGCCTCTCTTCACGGCGTCGTTGACGAAATCAATCGCCTTGGTAAACACGTTCGGTAACGTAAACTGCCCTTTAAATGCTCTCGATTCTAAAGCGTCGGCGTCTGGTAAGCGTTGCGACGTCTCCATATCGTGAATGGACGCTTGCGGCGTGCCTGTCCACGCCCTCACATTTCTCAACCCTCTCGGTAAAATACCTAAAACTACGATTCTCGAGTTTGGAGACATCACTCGAATCTTTTCAATCACCGCTAAAATCCCCGCGACGGCGTTTGGAATCTCCTCGCGAATCGCGCGCACTTGCTCTTCGTTCAAGCACTCCTCGTCAGCTTTCTTCATCCTATTCGAATACTCCACTCCTAACCGGTACGCGCGTCCTAAATTATTCGTCCCAATCATCACCACGATGTCGTCCACGGTCGCTCTCGGAAACGCGCCGTGCGTCAACCGATACAGCGCGTGCGACGTCTCGTCCCCGCTAATCCCATTCACGAATACGTCGCGTTCATTCTCCACTCTCAGAGTTTTCATCAAAACTTCTCTGTTCACTCGTAACTTCCAATACTCCGTGATTGAATCTCCAAACAGCATCAGAGGAATTGATTTCGACCTCTTTTCAAAAATCGCCGATTTCGTCCTCGCGTCTGCACGTACATTCGATTCCGCTCGAAACCACATTTGCCCTCGGTCGGTGATTTTTATCGGTGGATCTTGTCGTCTGTTTTGTACCTCGGATTCTAAAATCGGATCGATCGGTGATTCGTATAACTCGCGAGCGGAGGAAGAGCAGAAATCGATCCAAGAGTTCATCTTCTTTTCCTCCTCCTCCGGATTAGACGATGCATCTTCTTTATCCAATACATCAAACGAAGCAGCAGCTTCATCATCATCTGCTGAACTCAATGCTCCTCTTCTTCCCGTCGTCGACGCCGCCGAAACTTCACCAAAAGCCCCGAGATTTTCGAATAGGACGACTGATGATGAGAGCAGAACGAAGATTTTCAGCGGCTTCATCACCCCTAATTTTGTTGTTTTTGTTCTCGTATTTTGGACTGAAAAATTTTTTGTACGGACAAGCACCATTTTGTACGGACGTAAGTGTCTTCGCCAAAATTCTTTCGTCATTTACGAGTACTCTTTCGTTTTTTTCGAGACGGCGTTTTGCCCCTGAAAAAATTCAAAAATCAGACACACCTCTCACTTGCAACAACACACACACGAAACACTTTACGCGACATTTTGTAAATCATCATCATCATGGCGCTTTCCAATGCGAATAATAATAACGTCGCTTCGAAAAGTAAGAAGACAAAAAAGAAAAAGAAACCAGATCCACCTTTGCTGATGAAGAAACGGGAGAAACCTCCGTCTCCGTCTTCTCTCGATATTGATACTACGAATAACGTGGTGCAAAAACGCGCGAAAGAAGAAAACAAAGAATTGGGAGGCGTTTTTTTAGGGGAAATGAATGAAGATGAGGCGAAGAAACAAAGACAACACGCGGTCGTTCTCGTTTTGGGCGATTTCGGGCACTCGCCGAGGATGCAAAATCACGCGAGTTCCTTACTGAACAAAGGATACGAAGTCACCGCGATCGCGTACAAGAATGGATCGATGATGAAGGAAACGTTGAGAGAAAATGATGGATTTCGGTTCGTAGGTATCTCTCGATTGAACTTTTTACGAGTGAAGAAGACTAAGATGCCATTCGTGCCATCGATCGTATATTTCGCGCTGAGAGTCCTCTTGCAGTTTTTACAAGTGCTCTTGTGTTTGTTCTTTGAAACTGGGAAAGTGAAAGTGACAAATGTGCTGGTGCAAAATCCACCGTGTTTGCCGACGTTTCTCGCGTGCGCGGTGGCGAAACGGGTGATGGGAGGAAAGTTTACTATTGATTGGCACAATCTCGGGTACTCGATTTTCAGCATGCAAAGGAAACGAGGAGGGAAAGATGTGTTGGTGAGAGTTATGAAGGCGTACGAGAAGTACTCTTTGAGGTATTTCGATCATCATTTGACGGTGACGGAGAAGATGAAGGATTTTTTAATTCGCGAGTGGAGCGTGGACGCGAGACACATTTCCGTGGTGAAGGACGCGCCGGGGGAGCAATTTTTACGATTAAACACCAACGCCACGAGAGAAAAGAAAAAAGGATTCCGGAAAAAGACGAGCGATGTTGTGAATGTTGTCTCGAGCACCTCATGGACGCCGGACGAAGACTTTGACGTTTTGTTACACGCGGCGGTGTTGTACGACGAGAAGGCGAAAGAAGCGAGCCGAACGGCGACGAAGAAAAAGAAGAAGACGAAACAACGACTGCCGCATTTGAACATTTTGATCACAGGCAGAGGAGATTTGCGAGAATCGTTTGAGACGAGAGCGAAAGAGGCGAAATTGAAACACGTCAGTTTTTCGTACGCGTGGTTACCTATCCACGAGTACCCGGAACGCTTGTCCATGTCCGACGTAGGTTTGTGCTTGCACCAAAGCTCTTCGAAACTCGATTTGCCGATGAAAATCGTAGACATGTTTGGCGTGGGTATTCCAGTTTTAGCGAGAAGATACGAGTGTTTGCGGGACGAATTAGTTCAGGAAGGTGTGAATGGATTGACATTCGATACGAGCGAAGAGTTGTGCGACGCGTTGATATCTTTGTTGGAAGGTTGGGACGGGAACGAGAACGGTACGGAAGCGTTGAATCGACTGGAAGCCGGGGTGACCAGAGATCGGTTGGATGAGATATTCTCTTCTTCTTCTTCTTCTTCTTCATCATCTTCTTCTTCTACCACCGCGAAAGGGAGAAGAAAAGTACCCGCCACGCGTCCTCCTCCGCCTCTTACGAAGAAGAAGTATCAATTAGAAGATAGAGATGCGAAGAATAGCTCATTAGACGAAATCGAAGATGAAGGAATGGTGAACTTTTGGGAGGAGAATTGGACGAGTGCGAAGATTTTCTAATAGTTAGATGATAGAACTCTGTATTATTAAATCTATAATTCGCTGCCAGCGAGGAAACATTCGCTCGCTCGCACTAATCGTTCGCTAATTGTAATGTTGTTAATTTCTCGTTCTTGTTCGTCTAATTCTGTTTTGCTATTCGTTTGACTTACGCGAGTCGCGTGTTTCTTTGCCTCTTTGCGTTTCTCTTTTTCCTCGGACTGCGCGAGTTTTGCCGCCAACGCGAGTCTGGCAGAAGCAATAGTTTCTGCATTGCTCTTTGGATCAGATTCTGCCATTTTCGACAAATCGCGAAGCATCTTTTCGTCATCGAGGTTGAAAGACGATACTCGACCGCTCGCTCGAGGACGCAACTGAAGGCGATTCAAGCACGTCTGAAGGACATCTTGGTTTCGCGCGTCACCCGGGTTTAGAACCGTAGCAATGGCAGCCATGCGATTTGCGCGACGAAAAAGAACTTCTGATCTTGTTTTATCGCTTTCAATATCATCACTTTTTACGGGATACACGTATGCTGGAGAGTTGGCGATGCAAGACCACGCGACGCTTCGTGCGACGGAACTTTGTTCTCGGAAATCACCTTTACCTCCCGCGTTGTTAAGAAAAGGTGCTCTCGGTTCGGATACCACGTTCAAAGCGAGAAAAGTTTCGTCGTCATCATCTTCTTCTCGTGCTAACAGTAACTGCGCGAGATGCACTCTCGCGTGGACGTTAGAAGGGTCTTCGCGAATGGCGTTTTGCAAACGTCGCTTGAGCGACGCGTACGTCGCGCAAGCTCCATCATTGAGATCATTTTGCGCGGCACTCGTCATTGCTCGCCTCTTTTCCAGACGCTCTAAACCTTCCTTGCAGGCATCAGTTATTGCGTTTCGACACTCGTCGCTCTCGCCGTAACCGAACGTGAAATCTAGATTCGAAGTATCACCATTAAGAACACCGTCCAATGCGTTTTCAAACGCCTCTTTTGCCATATCAATCAATCCTCTTCGTTCGCACACCATCGCGAGCGACCAGTGTGCGACCGGATCGTTCGTTCGCGCTCTCGCCGCTCGAATTGCGGCTGCGATATTCTCGTATCTGTGTGTGTTGTGAATATCTTCCGAAAGGACGGCAACTGCCGCCGTCGCCGAAAACTTGGCGTCGGCGATGCGCGCGTGCTCTGCGTCTTCAAACGCGCACTTTGTGGCGACATCGAACGCTTTCGCGGCTTTCTCGTAATAAACTCTACTATTTCCTTCGTCTTCGCCAAAAACGCTTTTGCTCAAAATCTCTTCGCCAGTGTGAATCCACGCGACACCTTCGTGCGGATTCAGAGTGCGGGCTTTATCGAGACACGTCGCGGCGGCGCGTTCGAGTTCTTCGATGATATCTTCCGCACCACTACTTTTTTGTCGTCGAGCATCTGCGGCAGTTTTGTATAACTGCGCGAGAGATGCCCAGACAGTCGCTTTGTTCTGCGAGACGCCTAAAGATACCGCGCGGGACAAACACGTTTCGACGCGACCAAAATACGAAGCGTCGTCTTCTTCATCTTTCCCTCGAGGAATCTTAGCGAGTGCGCGCCAGGCGGCGGAGAAATCGGAGCCTTCCGCGCTCGCGTAATCGATGCACGCCGATTTTGCTTTCGAAGTAGCATCATCGTCACCTCGTGGTAAAGAAGAAGCGAACAACAACAACGCCCGAGCGAGATTTTCTCGCGTCGACGCAAGCTCCGGGAAAAGTTCCACACACTTTTTGAATTCACTCGCGGCTGAGTCGAAATTGTTCATCAATAAGTGCGCTTCGCCTAAAAGCGTTCGAACGACGCGTTCGACGACGGCATACTTCTTTGTATTTGATGATGTCGCTAAAACCGCTGCGTCATTGTTGATCGCGACGAGCGCTTTCTCGCCGTACGCGACACACTCTTTCGCACTTTGCTCACATCTTGCCGTCGCGCCGCGCATGGCTGATCCCGACGCGTCCAACACGAAACATCTCGCAAGTCCAATTAGGATTGGAACGAGAACACCTCCTTTATCGCTGCTACCCGTGGAAGAAGCGTTGAGGAAAATGTCGTGCGCGATTTTGTACGACAACTCCGCGCGCTCGAGATTTCCGAGCTGTAACGAAATGTTACCTGCAACTGTCGCGGCGTATAAAGCGTCTCTAAGACTCGCATCGGCAACCGGGTCTCGTTGCTTATACAACGTAACAGCTTTTTCCAACGCATCGACCGCCGCTGACTTTCTATCCAACTTTCGATAACAATCGCCCATATTCGTCCACATCGCGACACTCTCGCGTTTCGTGCGAATCAGAATTTTCAACGCCGAAAGCGCCACGTGTGGATCCCTATCGCTCGCAAGTCGTTCAGATGCCCATATACAGTTTGGATTCCACTTTATGGCGTTTTCACAAACTTCTCGACATCTTTCAGGAGAAGAGGAGTTCGTTTCAATTGGTCCTGAAATCTCGTCGCTCGGATCCAACGCTAAAGCTTTTTCGCGCAATTTCGAGGCGCGAGCGGTGTCGCCGGATGCATCCACACAGAGAGAGAGAGCGCTAAACGCGAGTGCACGGAATGGATTTGCACCGCTACTTGCTTTTGCCGCTTTAGCCGCTAAAGTAAAAATCGATCGATCGTCGCGCGAGCATAAAATGTCGAGTTGCTCCTCTGAGGTGGCCAAAGACGCTCTACGCGATGCCCAACGCGCGGTGACATCCGCGGGTAGCTCCGCTCCTTCGTGCGCATCTATCCATGAATAAACAATCTGTTCGCACGCATCGACGTTTCCGGATGCCCACGCAAACTCAAACGCACACCTTGGACTCCGAGGCGCTGCTTCGTACGCGCTTCGTAACCATTTCAGTTTTTGCGCCTTGGCATCCCGGGCAACGCTCGTAATGGCAATATAATACGCGCGAATGCGACAACCTCTCGCCGGCGATGCTTTAACGATCGCGTCGTAATCAAACGGTCGCCCAAGCTTGGCGTGTGATTCAGCGAGTAGTAATTGTGCTCTTTTTTGCGTTTTTGCTAATCCCAAAACCGAGCAAACCGCATCGCGTCCAGCAACGTCGAGCGCGCCTAAAGCGTCGCCGAGATACGCACGAGACTCTGCCAAGAGCATCGAAACCATGGCGAGTTGTAAAGTGGAATACGAAGTCGAAGATAGAACTTCATCGCTCTCGCCGTCCGCATCGATGGAGTGTTCCATAGCGTCAAACAATCTGTATACCTCTTTGTCCATCTTTGCATCCCTCGAGCCTAATTCAACTCTCGTCCCTTCATGGTGACACTCGAGATCGTTCCCAAGACACGAACGATGGAACGACCCTCGACTGTGATTTCGATTTGCAGTCCACGCCGTGAACAACACCCAAAGCGGATTTTCGACGTCTGCGTCTTTTACGTATTCTTTTATCGCGGTTTCGAGGGGAGATTCTTCTGATGACGAATCATCGTTCCAACCTTCCTCTTCGTCGCCAAGGTATTCCCCCGTAAAAGCGACGACGTCTAAAGCGAGCGCCAAAACGTTTGTTTCATCGACGACCACACTCTCAGAACTTTTGCTGCTCATGAAATCATGCAACATCGCGTCTGCGAATTTCAACGCATCCTTCTTACCATTTTCTTCAACATTTTTGGCGCCACAGTCCAATCGAGCGCGCGCGAGCTTTATGGCAAACTTTTCGATATCTTTCACATCGTCGCTGCTCGTTTCTACTTTGTCGTCTCCTTTCTTCGGCTTTGCTTTCGTACGAAAGTACCCGTCCAAAAACGGAATCGTCTCTATCGCCAGACTCGCAAAACACTCGATCGACGCCTCCTTAGCAATCCGAATCTCGTCTTTTCTCGAGACGATCATTTTAGATTTCGCATCGGCGACGGCTTTGCTCGCGCTCAACTTCGCTTTTCCTTCCGTAAACAGCACCGCGCATTTCGCCGCTTTAATGCTACACGCAGCTGCCGCGCCGCCTACCGAAGAAGCGTCGTTCTCTTTCAACATCAAATCATCTAAATCTCGATACGCCTTGGCCGCTTCCAAATACAAATGTTCCCCGCACCTCGCGTACCCGTCGCCCAACTTTCCCAAGTACTGCTTTTGCTTCTCCACGTCCTCTGTTTCGGACGCTTTTTGGAGTAAAAACGTAACCGACGGAATGACCTCTTCCTCAACGAATTTCACGTCGTCGTCGTCGCCATCAAATCCAACCTCCACGATCCCTTTGTGCGCTTGCTCTCTCTCCGAGTCGATTCGAGCAGCCTTGACGTAACACTCTCGACTCTTCGCGTGTTGTTTGAGTTCGAAGTAACTCTTCCCGGCGTACACGTGAACCTCGTATGTATCGTCTTTCTCGTCGTCTTCGTACAGTTGGACCGCCCTCGCAAAGTCCTTCGCTTTCATCGCCAGCGCAATCTCTTTCATCAGGTGATGCTGTTTCGTCATCACGCGCACAACACTACGCGTAAAAAAACGTCCTCCACGCCATGATCAGGCACCCGATCGACACGTACGGCGATAACCGCTCTCCCACTCTCGCTGCTTTCCAGAACACAGATTTCACCAACCCGCCTCCTTTTCCTTTGTTCTCGCCGGTGGTCTCTCGTTCGAGTAAATACGGCGCTTTGAGTTTCACGTACGTGCACGCGCAGATGAAGAATAAGAGGGTGGTGATGAACGAGTTCAAGTCGAAGAGTGCGGACATGTTTTTGTCGTTCTTCTTATTCTTTTAAAGTATGGTGTGTTAGTACACGCGCAGAGATTTGTTCTTTCGTTGTGGGGAAACGTGTTCGTCACAAAAGAGAGACGCGAATGCGATGCGCGCGAGCACGTCACCAAAACGCATCTCTATCGTCGTCGCGACCCCCAGAACAACTCAAACTTTAAAAAGGAAAACGCGGCGTTTTTTTCTCCTCTCGTCGTCGTCTTCGAGTTTGGAAGAGAAGCGCGAGGACGAGAACAAGAACGCGTTCAAAACCTGTTGGTCCAACCATCCGCAGACGGAAGACGGGGAAAACATCATCGTCAAAGAGGTCGTCAAAAACAAACTCTACGCGTGCGAACGACAATTTTTATGGAACACCATCGACGTCGGCGGACGAATGGCAGTGGTGAAACTGCAAAACGGCGAGTTGTGGGTGCACTCGCCGATCGATTTAGACGAGGAGACGAAGAAGGAGATCGAGAAGCTCGGAGAGGTGAAACATATCGTCTCTCCGAATTACGAGCACCTGAAATACGCGAAAATGTGGAAACGAGCGTATCCGAACGCAACGCTGTGGGGATGTCCCGGGTTGAAAGAAAAGAAACGAGGAGAGATTCCGTACGATAAGGATCTGGGAGATGTAAAAGAAGAGTGGAAGGACGAATGGTTGAACGAGTTTGAGATGGTGCATTGGGATTGCGAGAGTCTCTTCTCGAAGCCGTTTTTCAACGAGGTGTCGTTTGCGCACAAAGAAAGTAAATGTTTGATGGTGACGGATGTGTATTGGAATTATCCGGACGGCGAAGGAATGGATGAAAAGTTGTACACGTTCAAAGAGAAAGGGTGGAAGTTTCTCATGGATGTTATTTATTTGCCCATTTACAAGAACGTGTTGTGTTTCGGAGAGGAGAAAAAGAAGAAGTTGAGAGCGCGAGTCGAGGACGTGGAGCGGCTCGATTTCGATACCATCGTACCGTGTCACGGGACGATTGTGAAGGATGGAGATGTCAAAAATACGCTAAGGAAACACTTGTTGTAATGATGTATAGTATTGTACAGTATTCATGTATGTAAGATATATGCACCACTTCTAAAACTAGTCGCGGTGATGGTGATGTCTCGCCGCTAAAATCGATCGCACGCCTAAAGTAATCACCAAGAAAATACCTAACGCGATGACCAACATCACGTCCGAGTTCTTCTTTCCCCACTCGATTACTTTATTCGTTTCTTTGACGATGTGCTCGGTTGCACTACCACTCGCAGCAGAGGACGGAGGGGGATTCGTTTTCTCAGTCGATATGACAATCTTCGCCGGTTTCGGTTCGTCCTCGCCGACGCTCATAATATTGGAGTTGAAAATTCCAGGTCTGAGCAACAAGAGTTCGCGAAAGATATCAGAAACTATCGTTCTGTAGTCTTTATTCTTCCAATCTTTCTCGTCCACCCACTCTCGAAATCGTAACCCCCAAAGCGCGAATTTGACTATAAACTTAGCATCTGGCTCCGCCGATAAAGTGGAATCGTAAAAGCGTTTGGCCAAGTGGTAATCTTTCGCGACGCCTCGTCCAACTTCGTGCATTCTCCCGAGATTGAACATAGCAGCTGCGCTTCGTAAACCAGCGGCTCGTCGGTAGACTTGCGCGGCTTTTTCGTAGTTGGAATCTGAGTTCGCATTGGAAGGAACGAGCACGTTTCCGTCTTCGTCGGTTACCATCAACGTCTCCTCGGAATCGTCGTCTTTTTCTGATGAAATGGAAGAAGAAATCCACCCGGCGTAATGCGCGTCGCCAATCGTGAGTAACGATAAGACGTTCCCTTGATCCGCGGCGAGTTCGTGAAAATACAGCGAAAACCGTTTCCTTTCTTCTTTCGATAAGTGGTTTTGCACGCCGCCAAAGTTCCTCTCTAAAATATACGCCGCGTTCGCTTGCGCTAACTCGACGCCCATTTCCGACGCTTTCGCGTACGCGTACAAGGATTCTTTATAGTTTCTTCTCACGAAATGTTCTCTCGCGTTCTCCATCACGTTTATAACCGTCGAGGAGCGTTCCGCTAACAGTTTCAACTTATCCAACGCCGGCGCGCACGCAATCGGGGCGCCTAAACCTCCCAATTGCATCATCGCCAAGTTATAAGAAGCTAACGAGTGCCCTTGCGCCGCGGCTAAACCGAAATACGTGTTCGCTTTCGTGTAATCTCTCGCTAACGGCGCTACTCCTCTCACGTGCAAAGCGCCTAAATGAAACTGTGCCTCCATGCTCCCTCTCTCCGCCGCTTTCAAAAGCTCCTTCACCGCCTCTTGCGCGTTTTTTTCCACTCCGAAACCGCTCAAGTACATGTACGCTAATCCGTAACTCGCGTGCGGAGAACCCAACTTTTTCGCCTCTTTGAACCATTTCAAAGCGGTTTCGTTATTTTGCGTCACGCCTAACCCGTTCGCGTACGCGTGACCTAACGAACTCATCGCCTCTGCGTTGCCTTGCGCGGCGGCTAAATCTAAATATTTCACCGCGACGTCGTAGTTCACGTCCAAACCTTTCGTGCCTACCATATACGCGTGTCCCACCGCGTTCTGCGCTTCCGAGTTCCCTAAATCCGCGGCGTACTGGTAATACGTCACCACGTCTTTCTGCCTTTTCAGCTTCTTTGGCGACTTCATGTCTCGACTCAACCGAAAATTATCGAATCCTTTCTGCCCGTTCTCGCCCATCACCGGCGCAATCACCGGTTCTACCGTCTTCAAACTCGCCGGATGGTAATACAAAACGCTCGCTTGACACGATTTTGGTGCGAACCTTCCCTTCGCGTGTCGATGCCCTAAAGCTAAATGCGATCGCACGTCACCGCCTCTCGCCGCGAAATAATGGTGCGTCATCGCCAACCGCTCGTCCTTCTCCACAACGCCGCCTAATCCGGTGCTGTACAAAAACGCCAACTCAAAGTGCGCCTCCGCGTCGCCTAAATCCGCCGCGCGCTGTAAAAAATATACCGCTTTCTTTTCCGCGTCGATTCGTTTCCATTCGTTCCCATTCATCATCATCATCACGTTCTCGCCGTTCTTCTTCTTTTTCTTCTTCTTCTCTTTCATCTTCTTCTCTTTCTCCTCGTCTTTTTCTTCTTCACCATCATCGCTCCTCCTTTCCGACAAAGCTCTCGTCAACGCCGCGTCCGCCGAACCTCTCCCTAACTGCATCGCCAAACCCAACTCTCTCCACGCCTCTTTCCTCTTTGGATTTTCTTTCACCATATCAATCAACGCGTCGATCGCGTCTCTCTTCGTCTTCACCATCGTCTTCCCCTCGCCGCCGCCGCTGCCGCCGCTCGTCTTCGTCGCGCCGCCGCTCGCGCCCCGCGCGGCGGCATCCGAGAAGAAAGAATCCTCCCTCTCTAAAATCTCCCTACAGTTGTCCACGCGTCGCAAAGCATCTTCTTCCTCTTCGTTTTCTTCGCCTTCGCCTTCTCCTCTTATGTTGTTGTTGTTGTTGTTGTCGTTCTTCTTCTTGTTCTTCTTGTTTGCACTGTTTTTGCTCATTTTCCCCAGAGTCTCTAAAAGCGCCGACGATCGGACTTTATTCCGGGTGATGTGCGCCGGTAACGCGCGGAAGAGTTCCGCGGATATAAAGTTTGGCGTCTGTTGTGTCTTTTCCGTCGTCTCTTTCGAGAGATCTGATGATTCTCCGTCTGTGGTGTCCTCGTTCGAATTAGGTAAAAACGGCCACTCCGGTTCCAAAATGTCTTCCTCTCCTCCTTCGTTTGCCGCTTCAACGCACGAAAAAACGCGCGTCTCGTCATCAAAGAACAACAGCGCAGCAATAAAGAGCACGAAAAGGAAAAGGAAAAGGAGAAGTGAACTTCGAGGTCTTCTCCTCTTCGTTCGCATCAAAGGTGTTGTCGTCATCAGATCTTTTTTTTTAATTGTCTGATTTTTTTGTGAAGGAAAAATTGAGACCAAAATCGATTGACATTTACACAGATGAAAAGATGAATAAAAATTGAACGGTAATAAGGACGCGCAAAAAAGTCTATTTGGAACGGGTATTTGGGCGGGCGCTTTTCCTTTTGTCAATTTGTGCGTGTTCTCCGATGATGAATTGGCGGCATCGCATGAGCGGCTCTACTAAAATAATGTTAAAAGGCTCTATTTCTACTCGCGTAAAGTTCTATTCTCTCTAGTATTTTTTCTATTATCATCTGGGTTGTCGTTGTCGTTGTTGTTGTTATTATTAGTATCATTGAGCAGCACGAATTAGTATCTCTTCCCATTGGTGGTCGTCGAGTTCACACCCGACCGCGGCGCACATTTTTGAGGCGGCTTCGCATCCGAGTCGCGCGGCTTTGAGTAGGATGTCGTTTTTTTCTTCTTTATTTCTTTTCGTGATTTTCGTTTTCGTTTTCGTCGTCGTGGAGAGTAAGTAGGAGAATAAGAAGCCGGCGGTGAAGGTGTCGCCGGCGCCAGTGGTATCGACGACGGTTTTCAGGGCAGGCGCCGGGACGTGGTGCACTTCTTTTTCTTCTTCTTCTTTTTCTTCGTCGTCGTCGGCGGAGTAGCAGCGACAGCCTCGCTTGCCTTGCGTGACGACACACGTGCCGTTTATTTTCTTCGCGATGGTTCTGGCAACCATAGCTTCGATTTCTTCTCCTTCGTTGTTGTTCTCGTCGTTTTTTCTCGTCGTTTGCTGCTGCTCCTCCAGGAACAACTCTGGAATGATCTCGACCAACGCTTTTGCCTCGTCCTCGTTACAAAAAAGCACGTCCACGACGCCTGGATTTCGTTCCAACAGAGTCAACAAAGTTTCTCGACTATTCCGAACCACCTCAAACGAGGCTAAATCGATCGATACCAACACCTTCGTCCCGTCTGTTTCGTACAAATTTTTCGCTTTGGTAATCAAACTCGTCAAGAACTTTGGATCGTACAGCGCGTATCCTTCGCAGTGCAACAGTCTCGTCGTCGCGCTCGCGCTCTTTTCCTCTTCCTCTTTTCTCCTCTTAAAAACCTCCAAAACCTTGTCCACGTCCGGTTTACACTTACTCGCGCCTAAATACGTCCGCATCGTCCGTTGGCCGTTCGTTTTGTTCACAAAACTTAAACACTTTGCGGAACTTTCGGAAGCGCTCGAAAGCACTCGAACAGTGGCATTTTTCTCCGCTCTGACTCTGTTCTTTTCCAAGTCTTTCAGATACGCGTTCCCTTCCTTATCATCCGCGATTGTCCCGGCAAAGAACACTTTAAGATCAACCTTTTGGTCTTTATTATACTGTGTCGTTAAATTCCCGATGCCTCTGGCCACGTTCGCCGCGCTTCCGCCAAACTTTGTCTCTTTTACATCGGACGTTTCCTTTGTCATCATCGCTTCGAAATCTTCCCTCGAATCGACGACTTCGCACCCGCCTAAGTTCGACAGAGAGGACGAGAGATGATCGGTATCGTCCATCATGACGATGAAATCAGTCACCGCGTCGCCGAGACAACAACACACGATTTCATTTTTCTTAGTCGTTTTCGCGGTCGTCGTCTCCCCCATGATGTTCTTTTTGTTTTGTGGCAAAACGTGAGAAAAATTTCCAAAGGACAGACACTTGAAGTGGTGAATATATGAACGGGAGCGGATGGTGACCGGTATGTAGTAGTATGTACAAAAGAATAAATAAGTTCTCCCTCTCTCTATGAATTCCTCCCTCTCTCTCTTTCTCACGCGCACACACGCAAACTAATAGTCGTCTTCCAAGTCGTCGTACGGGTTCGGATTGCACAAAGACAAACAGACCGGCAACAAGATTAACCCGTGCGCCAAACCTAATGAAATGCACAAGAACAGTTGCTTGAAGAAAGTCGTGAAGACGTACGAGTCCGAAGAACCCAAGACTAACACGGCAACCATGGTACTCATGGCGCCGTGGAAGACGGCGACGCCCATGTCTCGTAATGTCAATCTCATGCGGTCGTTTGGAAGGCCGTGCTTTTCCAAAAAGTTTCGGCCGATGTGGGCGCTGTAATCGACGGCTAAACCGAGCGCGATGACGAGCATGATGACGGTGACGGAATCGATGTTTAATCCCCACGCTTGCATGTATCCGAGGATATTGATGACGATTAAGAGGAGGTTGATGAAGACGCAAGACACCGTGAGCGGGTCGACGATGAGCAACGCGATGACGATGAAACAGACGAGTAAGGTTAAAGAGACATTTCGGATGGCTTCTTTGTCGATGGATTTGTATTGTTCCACGTTCAAGAAGTCTTCGTTGTACGCAAAAATATAACCTTTTTCGTTGCCGGGAATGGAGTCGATGGAGGAGCGGATAGAGTCCATGGCCTTGATGGTCGCCGCGGTGTCTTGGCCTTCGACTTGCGTGGCGCGCACGCGCGTGGCGATAATCGTCGGAGGATTGGTGGTGGTGTCAAATTTTACGTCGGATCCGTATGCGTACCCACCTGGACTGGATGGAGTCGTGATAAACTTGTACAGTTTGTCGTTGAACGTGTTTGCAGGAGCGTCGATTGCGCAGTGTGTCGCTTTCCAACCCTCGGTCATTGGTTGGACACTCGTCCCATTGCACATCGTGAGGTACGTATCAAACGCATCCATCCAAGGCTCGACGGATTCATCTTGGACGTACGGGTTCGCTTTGAACGCCGCTGCCGCTTGCTTCAACACGGAAGTAGTGTCATAGTCGGTGGCGTAATCAAACTCAGTCATCGTGTATAGCTCGATACCTTGCCCTCGAGAAAATTCGTCGTCAAAGGTGGATACCCAATCTTTCAGGTAGCCGGGAGGCAAGAAATCCATCACGTCAGCTTCGACCTTGATTTTAGAGACGCCGAGAATACCACCAGCGGCGATGCCGGCAAATACGACGAGCACGGCTGCTTTGACGCTTTTCTTCGCGAGAAAGTCTGCGAGGGCGCCCATGACTCTTTTCGTCATGCGTTCTGGCCCAACTTGTTCCTGTTGCACGCCGTTGACGACGACGACGACCGGTGCCCCCGCCGCTGGCTTGCAGCACGGAACGCAGCACGTCGCGCCTTCGTCGCAGGTTGGGCAGCAAAAGCAGTCCCCTTTCTTTAGCATTCGGCGGCGTTCGTCGATGGCTAAGAACGCTGCGAAAAACGTCAACTGGTACAAATAATCGAAGAAAATACCAAGCGCCGCGTAGAAACAAAAGTTTCTCAACGCCGGCAAACTCGTCGTCGAGCCGATTAAGAAGGCGAATATATCCGTGAACGAGGTAACGGTAATACTCATGCCCGCCGTTGACATGGCATTTCCTAATCTTTCCGCGATGGATAAGTATGGGTTCGTGTTATCGTACGCGTTGACCAAAACGAACATATCGTCCACCCCTATGCCCAATAACAGAAACGGCAACACGTTCATCAACGGCGAATAGAAGAGCCCAAAGTAAGAACACAAACCGTAACTGGAAGCGATGGCCAATCCGATGGATACGACCCCCATTCCAGAAACGAATACTCGAGAACCGACGCACCCTTCCCCACCTTTACTCAACATGAGCGTTGCGTAGCCTAAAATCAAAATGAACGCGATTTGCAATTTCGTGATGTCGCCGGTAATCGCGGCCCCAAACTCATCCCCGAATGAACGTGTGACCGCGTATTCTACAGATACCGTCGAGGCGTAATTTACCTCCACATCGCGAATAATCTCCAATACTTTTTCCTCGAACGCGTCGCCTCTCTTGTCCTCTTTTTCGCCATCTTTGACGACATCGAAATTCTTCATGAGAAACTGCAACGTCAACGAAGTGGCGGTGTAATGCCCTTCGCTCGTCAAAGTTGGATGACCGCTCGTTTGGTTCAAGTAAATGACCGGGCCAACAGCAACGCACACGTTCCCAGGGGTGTGGTGTTTCTTCCCGTTACCGGTGGGGCAATTCTCCTCGTCCCCAAGAACATCCGAGATCAACTTCGCGTTGATTTTCTCTTGCGTGTTCCAGTTGTCCTTGTTGTTATCAAACACCCCCAAAACAGAACTCATGGCGCAACTCTTCGAGTACCGATAACACTGCCACTCCTCCTTATCGGTCTTTGAATACTTCATTCCAGCCGCATCCTCGGTGTCATCGTTTTCATCCACGATCCAATAATCCCCTCCCCACGTGATGTTCTTCCCGTCGTACTCCACGAACGCCTCCTCTTCAATCTTCGATCGAAACGCGTGCAACGCGTCTAAAGTCTCCGGCGTAAACGCGTTCGTCCCAGTTTTCGGTTTCAGAACCACGCTTCCAAACCGCGCGTCGCCTCCGTAGTTATCGTCCACAAAAATCCGATCGTCTTGCGCTCGCGTATCTCCGGGGACCCACAACTTTTCCGACCTGCTTTCGTTGGTCAGTTTGTGCACGCCGCTCGCGCAAATCAACGCCAAAAAGACGCTCAAACCAATCACTCGGAACGGATAGGAACCGATTCGAAACCCAAACGCGCGGAACTTTTTGGAGAGGAACCTGTTCGAACCGTTCGCGATTTTGCTGAAACACGATCGTTCCTCGTTCGATAAAACGTTTATTGTTCTTTCTCCTCGTTCTTCTTTGATCCCGGTTTCGACCGCGGAAAGAGAAGAGACTTGGACGCTTTTGGAACTATTCCCCGAGCGAACGGAATAGTTCGTTTCGGAGATCGAATCGTTTGTCGTCGCCACGGACATGGGCGTTTGCGAACGCGGTGGATTCATTATTATTATTCTTCTTACGAACGCTTACGTGAAGACGACTCGATGATGATGTTCGCGATGATGATGATACCGATGCGCTCGCGAAGAAAAAGTGTTGGTGTTCTGCGCGTTACAATGGATAAAGAAAAGTGACGTAACGACAACCACAAATTCACTCGAAAAAGGTCGGACAAAAATGTTGCCATTTTTAAGAACGCGCAGATGTATACGTAAACGCGCGGCATAGTGTTCATTCACTCCTTTTTCGGACGCTCCTACTACTACTACTATTACTACTACTACACCATTACTATCTGATGTTATTGTCGTTATTGAAGTACGCTCTCAGCGCGCGCTCTCGCTCTTCCTTCGTTTTCGTCTCGACGCATAAAGCCATGTTGTGTCTTCCGCCGCAGCTGAGCTTGACGCATATCCACTTTCGTTCGTTTGGTAAGGGCGGGAATTTTACCTCACCCGGGATGCCGGAGTGTGGACCGTTGACGACGCGGCCGAGACGGCCTAAGGAGTTGCGGCCCCAGGAGAGGAGTTGGCCTTGAGAGGTTAACGCGATGGTGTGCGAACCGCCGAGAGAGGCGTCGACGATTTTGTATCTTTGATGACGTTTGCTTTCGTCGTCGTCGTCGTCGTCCGCGTCGGTGGGTGATGGAAACTTCACCTCGGTTGGCGTGATTTTATCCGCGCAGTCGTCGTCGCCCATACCGAGTCGCGCGTACTCTCCTCTTCCCCACGTGAGTAATTGCCCCCCGGCGGTTATACACGCCGAGTGCCACCCGCCGGCTCTTATTTTCACCACTCCTTTTCTGTTCAAAGTTTCGATCGCTCTCGGCGTTGCCTCGTTCCCGGTTTTCTGGTGCCCCAACTGTCCATATTCCCCGTGTCCCCACGAATACACCGTCCCGTCTTTCGCTAAAGCTAACACGTGGAAACTCCCCGCCGCGATTTCACAACAGTCTCGTAAGTTTTCTACTTTCTTTGGATGGTACGTGTTTGGACCGACGCCACCGACGGGACATCCCCACGAGTAGACATCGCCATCGACGGTCACCGCAAACGAGGACATTCCGCCGCACGCCACTCGTTTCGCTTTAATCAACGTCTTCGGGCTCTTCCAATCCAAAGGAATCGTAATCGGCGTCGAAATAGACGTGTTCGCGAAACCTCTGTCGTCAATCACCACGCCTCTTTTCCTCTCCTCGTCCCTCGCAATGGCGGCGGTTGTGGTATCTCTCGTCGTCGTCGTCGCGGCAATTGTTTCCACCTCAAACTTCTCCTCTATCTTTTTCTTCTCCGTGGCGCACTGTCCGTACTCGTTTCCGCCCCACGCGTGTACTCTCCCAAACTGGTCGATGGCCAAAGCGTGCCATCCGCCGAGCGCGACGCGCACAATTTCCGACGCCACGAACTCGTCTTTAATGTGCAACTGTTCCAACTCTTCCGTCGTATCGTGCGCGAAATACGTCGCTTTCGTCGGTGTTTTCACGAACTCTTTGTTATTCTTCTTGACATCTGACTTCTCCTCGTTTACGTCGTTCGCTCTCTCGCCCCCTAGGCCTAAAGTGTCGTGGCTGTTCCACCCCCAACTGTAAAGCTCTTTGCTTTTCGTCAACACGCACGAATTCCTCGACCCGGCGATTAACCGTTCGATCTCCTCAAAATCTTCTTCACCTTTTTTTTCCTCCTCCTCGTCGTCCTTCTCGCGATCGCTCGCGTCAGAGTGCAAAGGCGAAGTTTGGCAACTTTGACTGAACGGGAAAACGAGCTCCGTCGGTTGATGGATGAAAAAATCCAGCGCTCGTTTCGCCTGTTTCACGCCGAGCTGGTAGTCCTCGCCGCATCCCCAGACGAATACTTTTTTTAACGTTTTCGTCGTCCCTGACGATGAAACTGTCATCATTACGTATGCGTTCGTTTTTTCGTTCGATCGTTCGTTCGAGAATAAGCGCGTTCTCCGCTACGGGCGTCAAAGAGAGCAAATTCTGACGTCTTTTTCTCCACAAAACACGCTCCTAAACAAGCGCAACAGCAAAGCCAGATATATCACGAAACAACGACATAATGTTGTCGTTAGTATCGTTCACGTCGTCTTTTCACGTCGCCGGTACGTTTGGTTCTTCTGCGACAACAACGAATACGAAAACGGTGAGAAGAAGATGTGTTTTACATCATCACCATCAGCAGCGGGGAAGTGCTGTAGCGACGACGGATGATGATGATGTCAATGATGATTACGAAAGCAGCGGCAAGAAGAAGAACAAAAGTGGTTTAAACACGCGTCGAGAGATGATGCTGACACTCGGTGTGTCGTCGTTCGTCCTTACCGGAGGATTAGGAGGAAAAGATGAGAATAAAGCGCAAGCGTTCACCAGACCTCCACCTGGGTTCGACTTGTTCATCGATACCATCGACGGGTACGAGTTTTTACGACCTTCGTCCTGGGTGGAAGTGAAAGGATCCGGGAACGACATTTTTTACCGCAACCCGAGGAACGTGGAGGAGAACTGCTTCGTGGCGATTTCATCGCCGTCGTCGAACGTGTACGCATCAGTCAGAGACGTCGGGACGCCGGAGGAAACCGCGGAGAAGATATTGAAGCAGACGCTGATCGAGTTGACGAGCACGCGGTTGGGCATCATTCGGGAGAGCGAAGTGGTCAGCGCGAAGGAGGATTTAGATAAAGACGGGACGGCTTTTTACGACATCACGCTGAGGATTAAATCATACGCGGCGAAGAATCAGTACGGGTTGACGCCGGAAGATAGGCCGCAAACGTTAGAGTGGGATCGGACGTTTTATTCCCGGTTAGGGACGGAGAACGGAAGGCTGTACGAGTTGAGGATGCAATCGCCTTCGGCGGAGTTTGAGGAGAGTAAGGAGCAATATTTAGCGGGGATGGGGAAGAGTTTTCGGCCGTTTGAGGTGGATACGCCGCCGCCGAGCGTAGGGAAACAGCTCGGGTTGAACTTTATATAAAAGAAAAAAAAGCGCGCTTTTATTTTAGTACGCACGCAATGCGATTGTGTTCTTAATAATAATAATACTGTAATAGATTTTCGATATTAAATATAATAATACAACTACGGTAGTAGTAAGGCCTTAGCAGCAGTCTTCTTTCTAACACGATCCCGGCGGGTTTTATACGTTACTCGGCACGAACCACTCTCCTTTCTTTCTAGAAATCAATCTCGCTTTCGATTTGAACAAATCGTCATCCTCCATCGCGAATTTTGGCACCGTATCTGTTCCCAACAAAACAATCGTCGATCCGCTTCCGGACATGAACACGACTGCCCCGTCCTCTTTCGTCGCGTCGATTAATTTATCCTTCAACTCGCCCAACTCGGGCAACTTGGAAAACGCCGGCCTTTCTAAATCGTTGATCGCGTTTTCGTACGTGCACCCGTCCGCGTTTAGAGATTTCAGCAAATCCAGCGGCTCCGCTTTCGATCTCTTGTCTAAATCCAACGCCTTGAAAATCGTCGGCGTGCTCAACCCAATCGACGGTTTCACCAAACACATCTTCGTCGTCAACGGAAGCGGTGGTTCCACGTCTTCCACAATCTCTCCTCTCCCGGTGCAATACGCCGCCCCGGTGCTAAAAAATACCGAAATATCGCTCCCGATATCCCCGGACCATTCCAGCAACTCTTCCTCGGTCGCGACGTCCCCGCACAGCTTGTTCGCGGCATACAACGCCGTCGCTGCGTTCCCAGATCCCCCTCCTAACCCTGCCCCGGACGGTACCGTCTTCTTCAACTCCACCCAAAAGTACTGCTTTATTCCAGTTTTCGCTCGAAACAAGTTCAAAGCTTTAATCACTAAGTTCGACTCGTCCAACGGAATCGACGCGTCTTCGCACACCAGAGTATCTTTCGTCTCCGAGGAGCTCTTCGCGAAGGACATCTCGTCGCCTAAATCGATGACGTGGAATAACGAGGCTAAATCGTGGTACCCGTCTTCCCTTCTCCGGACGATTCGGAGGAATAAGTTGATTTTGGACGGCGAGAAGAGGTCGATTTGTGCGAAACCGTCCGGGTTTTGTTGCATTGTTGATGACGAGGACGACGACAAAGAAGCCATCGTCGTCATCTTTCCGCGAAATCCTCGTCCGATGCTTCCCCGGTTTTCTCCACCACGTCTCCCCATCCGATGTTGATGTTGTCGATGACGATGAGAATGGGAAGATGAGAAAAGGACTGATGAAAAGGCTGCATTTTTACCGCCGCCTCCCCGACGCGCTCCCGCGCCTACTGCGCCGCCTCTTCTCGAAGAAGACGCGGAAGAAGACAAAGACCTCTTCACCGCAGGAGTCGCACCAGGAGTAGCTGCGCGAGCGCGCGTCGCAAATGCCAGAGAACTTCTTGAGCTCATGTTTGATGATTGTGTTGATATCTCTGATTGATTTTTTTTTATCCACAAAAAACACAAGTCGAGTAAAAAAAAGAATTTTGAAGATTTTGAGGAAGAAAATTTTTTCTCTTTTTTGTCTGCTCTTTTATTTTTTTAGTACACAAATGATGATGAGAAAGACTGCGCGTATATAAAAAAATCGATGAAAAGAAAAAGTTAAATAGGTTTCTCCAAGGAACCAATCTCTTCGCTCAATCGAGAGACTTCCATCAAGGTGAACGCGTCTTTGCCAAAGTTTTCTTCCGGAGAGGTGACTAAGGAGTATTCGATGGCGGATTGGAATTCAGTCGGGGAACACTCGAACGGGCCGTCCAAGTGCGCCGGGACGACGTGCGTGAACGCCCACGAGTTGTCCTCGCAGACTTTTTTGGTCCACTCGCGGACTTCCTTTTTGCGTCTCGGGAAGGCGAGCAAAGCTAGGACGGGAGGGACGAACCCGTGTTTGCGTTTGGTGAGGTTTTCGAACGCCGGTTTCCAGCTCGCGTCCCAAGTAAACGCGTCTAATAAATCATCCGCGGCGTTCGGTAAGGAAATTTTCACGTCCACCGAGTCCGGGTTGAACAACAAACCGAACAAAACGGTTTTGCCCCACCCCTCGGATCGAGTTTCCGAAGTCATCGGTTTCGATTCGCCTTGTTTATCCATCGCGCGCACGTACAGTGGTTCCGGGTCAATCGTCGCCACCGGGACGGGTTTATTGGAAACTTTTTCGAGGACGTCGGTTAACACCAACGATTTCGTTTCTTTTACGTAAAACGCGGTATCCACGAACCACGGGTCTTTAAAGTTTCGCAACGACGAGCCGCCGACTTTCAAGGTTTCGTGTTCGATTTCGTCTTTCCAAGGGACGAAATCGTTCGTCTCTTCGCTTCGTTCTTTTGAGCTCAAGGGTAAATATTTCGGTTTGTTCGGAAAGATGGGAACGAAATCTGCCAGCTTCACGTTCACCGGAAACGTCCAATCGTCTTTCGGCAACCACACGTCCGCGTCCGGGAAGTACTGCGCGAACGGTCCGCTATAAATCTTATGTTCAATAGCTACGCTTCCTACGACGATGTGTTTCACCTTGCCGTGTTTCTCTTCCAACTTTTTCACGGCGTCGATGACTTCCATCGTCGGCGCGACCGGGTTGTGCACCCACAACCCGCCGTTTTTCAGTTTCACCACCGTCATTCTCACGTTCACGTACACGTCCAACAACCCTTGCAACTGATCAAAAGTCCACACTTTCTCCGCGAGGACGTTTTCTTTCAAAACCGTTCGATTCCCTTCCGCGTCGATAATCACTCTTTCTTCGTTAAACGTCGGGTTGGTTATGAACGTCGTTTTCGTCTTGTACGGCGCTAACGGTAACGCCCACCAGTACGTGTAATACGCGGATTCTCGCGACGCGAGTTTCGCCCAGTATTGATCTTGCAGTTCTCTCGCCGTCATATTCACAGCCGCCGCGCCTTCCTCGCCCGAGGCGAACGCGAAGAACTTCGTAGTACTGTTATCATTCTCCATCATCATCATCATCATCCAGGAGAATAACGACGTCGTCGTCAAAGCGTCTCTTCTGCTCAACATTTTTCTCTTCCTTCCCGTTGTCGTCGTCGTGCCTCCTTCGTGGTCGTTTTCCTTTTCCTCCTCTTCCTGACGACGACTCCCCGAGGAAACCGCCAAAGCCTTTTGTGTCGTCGAAACTGTCCTCGAAACGACCAAAAAACCTTTTCTGTTTCGTCGATGTTGCTGTTCTCGTTTTCGTCGCGGTCGTGGTGCTTCTTTTTTCTTCGCGAACATCGGCGACGCGGATGATGATTTCGCATCGCACGACGACGACATCGACGACGAGACAAAGGAAAGTTTGCGACGATGATGAAATCTCGCAGACAAAGTCGTCGTTTTAAGCGTCATCATCTGTCGTTTTACTTCTCCCCCGCAAAAAAAAAACAACGAGACTTCTCTCCTTCTCTTCCTCTCTCTCTTTTATATGACGCTCTCGAGCGAAAGAAGGAGCGCAAAAACTTTACGCGCGTTGTTTTGCGTTAAAAAATGCAGATAAAATGCGTCACTTTTTTCCCTTCACGCGAGAGACGATGATTGCGTGACGAGAGATGTCTTTTCTCATCGGAAGCAGAGTGTCGACGATGACGTTTGCTTCTTTGACATTTAAAAGAACTTTGAGGATGATTACGACGAGCGCGGGAGTCACCACGAGGAGCGGAGTTCGTTTTCCTTCGTTGTCTTCTTTGTCTTCTGAAACACAACAGAAAGTGTTTCTTTCGTTTCCGCGTGGGAGAAGTTCCGTCGGGGGAGACGCGAGACGTGTAAAAGGCGGTTGGTGGTCTTCGTCTTCGCATTCTTCGAGAAGCGCAATAAGGAGTCTCAGCGGGAGTCATCTTTCTCCGAATACTAATAATAAACCTTCTTCGGATTTGGACACGAGTTACCTCCCGTTATACGCCGCGGATTGGGCGCGCGTCGATCTACCCCCCGGACACAGATTTCCAATG
>Ga0255758_10000244_pt1 | contig 60242 bp, 47 predicted proteins | sample 011ome_24_FD_179958 | JGI IMG/M metagenome (GOLD analysis project Ga0255758, IMG submission 179958) | Coastal salt marsh microbial communities from the Groves Creek Marsh, Skidaway Island, Georgia - 011513CT metaG (version 2) | ecosystem: Environmental > Aquatic > Marine > Intertidal zone >... | reverse complement strand
TCAATGTGCTACCCATGGTAGAGGCACCGGATACTGACAATGTAGAAGATAAGGTAACCGCTTTAGAAACCTTCAGTGTAGATTTCAAGGTGGATGCCTTGGCAACGTCTAATGTGGAACTCAATGTTGATGCCTTAGATACAGTCAAAGTATCATTCACCTTCAATGTGCTACCCATGGTAGAAGCACCGGATACTGACAATGTGGAAGCTAAGGTAGCCGCTTTGGAAACCTTCAATGTGGATTTCAATACGGAAGCACCGGATACCGTCAATGTGTTACCCATGGTAGAAGCCCCTGACACATCCAATGTGGAAGCTAGGGTAGCCGCTTTGGAAACCTTCAACGTGGATTTCAAGGTGGATGCCTTGGCAACGTCTAATGTGGAACTCAATGTTGATGCCTTAGATACAGTCAAAGTATCATTCACCTTCAATGTGCTACCCATGGTAGAAGCACCGGATACTGACAATGTGGAAGCTAAGGTAGCCGCTTTGGAAACCTTCAATGTGGATTTCAATACGGAAGCACCGGATACCGTCAATGTGTTACCCATGGTAGAAGCCCCTGACACATCCAATGTGGAAGCTAGGGTAGCCGCTTTGGAAACCTTCAGTGTGGATTTCAAGGTGGATGCCTTGGCAACGTCTAATGTGGAACTCAATGTTGATGCCTTAGATACAGTCAAAGTATCATTCACCTTCAATGTGCTACCCATGGTAGAGGCACCGGTAAAAGTGGGAGAATCTATGTTTGCCTTTAAATTCAAGGAAGCATCGGTATCTTGTTTCGTAGTTTGAGAACCAGTAACTTGATTCTTTAAATTCGTAGATACGTCACTAACTAAGTTAGTAATTGTAGTAGAAAAGTTGGCATCCTCTCCAAGCGCATCTGCTAATTCCTTTAATGTGTCTAATGCACCGGGAGCGTTATCAATAATTTCACCAATCCTAGTCTGTACGAATGCCGTAGTAGCTAATTGAGTAGTATTGGTTTCACTTGAAGCCGTGGGAGCAATTGGAGTTCCAGTAAAATTGGGAGAATCTATGTTTGCCTTTAAATTCAAGGAAGCATTAGTATCTTCAAAATTCGCCTTTAAGTCCAACGCGGATTGCTGAGCGGTAGAGACCGGTTTGTTAGCATCATTGGTGTTATCCACATTACCAATCTTAGCCTGTACGAATGCCGTAGTAGCTAGTTTGCCGGAATCCTCGGTGGAGGACACTTGAGTGGTAGCAATAAATGACGATGCGCTGACGCTACCAGAAGTAATGTTACTACTGGTTAAGTCTCCATCAATTGTAACATTCCCGCATATATCAATTGATTCTGAAACGTTTATTGAGCCACTCACGTCGAGTGTCTTTTGAGGATTTCTCGTTCCAATACCTAATTTTTGGAAACTCATAGTACGGTATGATACCTATATATATATAAAATTATATTTCTAAACCCATATTCTTCCTATTGATTTGCGAACTTACCTACGAAAAATATTTATGTAATTATCATTAAATAATTATATAAAATACCGAACTAGGTCAATACTTACATAAACCTACGGAATTTGAATACATAAGAGTAATTGGTAATTGTTTTGTCTGAGTATATTTGTAATTTTAAAGTACCCTCGGATGGAGTTCGGGTAGTCCTTAAGTAGATTGTTCCTGAACCTGGGTTTTCTCCTGAACGGTGTAATTGTATTTCATCGCTCTTATCACTATTCGTTGTTCCAGAATACCATGACAATGTTCCTGTATAGGTTTCGTTAGAATGAGTGCCTCCAGCATCAACACTGTCATTAACACCAACCGAGAACATATAAATACCACTTGCTAAATCTGTTCCTGAAATAGTGGTATCCGTCCAAGTATCTGATGTTAGCGTTAGGCTTGATGAAATGGTCTTAATTTGGTCTATTTCATTACCACTTGTAATTGCTAATCCCTTATGAGATAACTTGCCGGTTACATCTACGTCCTGGTTGAAACTAGTATCACTAGTAAATGTTTTATGACCTCCAACGGATTGGTCGTTAGATAAATCTACCTTTGAGCTAATCGCGTCTTGTGTAGCTGTACCGTCGTATCCAATGATTAGTGATTTTGGGTCAGTATTATTATTCGCACTTAATGTAATACCATCAGCTGGTATTAAGTTTACTGTATCTAAACCTTCTGCTGTTAGACCTGTGTTTCCGCTTATTTCCCAATATTTGAATGTACTATTCATGCGGATTTTGGCAACTCCAACCGATTGAAGTGAAACATCAAATCCTGAATCCTTGTCAAATTGTAGTGTTTTGACATTCGTGACGTCAGCTTGTAGTTCACTATCGCCAGTATCTGATGTATGTTGAATAGTTAATACTCCTCCACTAATAGCAGAAGAAGGAATAGATGTATCCGGATAAGTTGCATATAAATTACCCCCTACTCTTAGTCCACTATTGAACGACACATCTCCAGTAACAGCCAATGTAGAACTGAGTATAGATGCCTTGGAGACGGTTAACGTATCATTTACTTTCAATGTGCTACCCATAGTGGACGCCCCACTCACAGCCAATGTGGAACTTAACGTAGCTGCCTTGGAAACCTTTAATGTGGATTTTAATGTGGAAGACTTGGCAACCGCTAATGTGGAACTGAGAGTAGATGCCTTAGAGACAGTTAAAGTATCATTCACCTTCAGCGTGCTACCCATGGTGGAAGCACCAGTCACGTCTAAGGTGGAACTGAGAGTAGATGCCTGACCTACATGTAAGGTTGAATTAAGTGACACATCTTGAGTCACTCGTAAATTGCCACTAATATCTAATGTGAATGATGCGTCGACTGAGGCTAACCCACCTATGCCGGTCTTATTATTTATACTACCAAGTTGTATGTGTTTAGTGGTAATCGAGTTTTCGGGGTCAGTATTATCGGTGTAAGTGACTGTGAGAATGCCTTTGTTTGTTGACATAGAATTCGCATTTCCAGAGGAATCTACATTGTACATTGTTCCATTCGACATATAAATGTCACGGAATGATTTTTGTGCGCTACCAATATCATATACTAAGTGGTTCGTAGGTAAGATGTCCCCCGAAACGGAAATTGTATTGTTAACATACAATTCTCCATTCAAGGTTGAACCTCCGGAAACTTTTAAATCTCCATTCAATGAGATGTCTTCGCTAACAATTAACGTATAGTCATTGACAGTTGTATTAATAATCGTTTTGTTATCTTGTCGAATAACTGACAAATTGCCTGTGAGGGTTAAGTCGCCATCCATATTCAAATTACCATTCAATGAAATGTCACCACTGAACGTTGAATTACCAGATACGTCTAATGTGGAAGATAATGTGGTTGCTTTAGATACCGTCAATGTATCATTCACCTTCAATGTGCTATCCATGATAGAAGCTCCAGACACGTCCAATGTGGAGGATAACACTACTGCTTTGGAAACATTCAACGTGGATTTCAATATGGAAGCACCTGATACTGACAATGTAGAACTTAATGTAGCTGCTTTGGAAACTAGCAGTGTGGATTTCAATACGGAAGCACCGGATACCGTCAATGTGTTACCCAGAGTAGAAGCTCCTGACACATCCAATGTGGAAGCTAAGGTAGCCGCTTTGGAAACCTTCAGTGTGGATTTCAAGGTGGATGCCTTGGCAACGTCTAATGTGGAACTCAATGTTGATGCCTTAGACACAGTCAAAGTATCATTCACCTTCAATGTGCTACCCATGGTAGAGGCACCGGATACTGATAATGTGGAAGCTAAGGTAGCCGCTTTGGAAACCTTCAATGTGGATTTCAATACGGAAGCACCGGATACCGTCAATGTGTTACCCAGAGTAGAAGCTCCTGACACATCCAATGTGGAAGCTAGTGTAGCCGCTTTGGAAACCTTCAGTGTGGATTTCAAGGTGGATGCCTTGGCAACGTCTAATGTGGAACTCAATGTTGATGCCTTAGATACAGTCAAAGTATCATTCACCTTCAATGTGCTACCCATGGTAGAGGCACCGGATACTGACAATGTAGAAGATAAGGTAGCCGCCTTGGAAACCTTCAATGTGGATTTCAATACGGAAGCACCGGATACCGTCAATGTGTTACCCATGGTAGAAGCTCCTGACACATCCAATGTGGAAGCTAAGGTAGCCGCTTTGGAAACCTTCAGTGTGGATTTCAAGGTGGATGCCTTGGCAACGTCTAATGTGGAACTCAATGTTGATGCCTTAGATACAGTCAAAGTATCATTCACCTTCAATGTACTACCCATGGTAGAGGCACCGGATACTGACAATGTAGAACTTAAGGTAGCTGCTTTGGAAACTTTGAGTGTGGATTTCAATACGGAAGCGCCGGATACCGTCAATGTGTTACCCATGGTAGAAGCTCCTGACACATCCAATGTGGAAGCTAGGGTAGCCGCTTTGGAAACCTTCAGTGTGGATTTCAAGGTGGATGCCTTTGCAACGTCTAATGTGGAACTTAATGTTGATGCCTTAGATACAGTCAAAGTATCATTCACCTTCAATGTGCTACCCATGGTAGAGGCACCGGATACTGATAATGTGGAAGCTAAGGTAGCCGCTTTGGAAACCTTCAATGTGGATTTCAATACGGAAGCACCGGATACCGTCAATGTGTTACCCAGAGTAGAAGCTCCCGACACATCCAATGTGGAAGCTAGGGTAGCCGCCTTGGAAACCTTCAGTGTGGATTTCAAGGTGGATGCCTTTGCAACGTCTAATGTGGAACTTAATGTTGATGCCTTAGATACAGTCAAAGTATCATTCACCTTCAATGTGCTACCCATGGTAGATGCACCGGATACTGACAATGTAGAAGCTAAGGTAGCCGCTTTGGAAACATTGAGTGTGGATTTCAATACGGAAGCACCGGATACCGTCAATGTGTTACCCAGAGTAGAAGCTCCCGACACATCCAATGTGGAAGCTAGGGTAGCCGCCTTGGAAACCTTCAGTGTGGATTTCAAGGTGGATGCCTTTGCAACGTCTAATGTGGAACTCAATGTTGATGCCTTAGATACAGTCAAAGTATCATTTACCTTCAATGTGCTACCCATGGTAGAGGCACCAGATACTGACAATGTAGAAGATAAGGTAGCCGCTTTGGAAACCTTCAATGTGGATTTCAATACGGAAGCGCCGGATACCGTCAATGTGTTACCCAGAGTAGAAGCTCCCGACACATCCAATGTGGAAGCTAGGGTAGCCGCCTTGGAAACCTTCAGTGTGGATTTCAAGGTGGATGCCTTGGCAACGTTTAATGTGGAACTCAATGTTGATGCCTTAGATACAGTCAAAGTATCATTCACCTTCAATGTGCTACCCATGGTAGAGGCACCGGATACTGACAGTGTAGAAGCTAAGGTAGCCGCTTTGGAAACCTTGAGTGTGGATTTCAATACGGAAGCACCGGACACCGTCAATGTGTTACCCAGAGTAGAAGCTCCTGACACATCCAATGTGGAACTTAAAGTAGTTGCGCTTGAAACAGTCAATGTATCATTCACCTTCAATGTGCTACCCATAGTAGACGCGCTACCTACATGTAAGGTTGAATTTAGTGATACATCTTCCTTAACTCGTAAATTACCACTAATATCTAATGTAAACAACGCGTCAGTTGATAATAATCCACCCAGACCTGTTCTGTAGTCGACACTATCAACTTGTGTATGAAGGACATCAACCTGATTTTCAGAGTTGGGATTGACCGTATAGGTTACGGTTAGAATGCCTTGGTCGGTTGACATAGAATTCGCATTTCCAGAGGAATCTACATTGTACATTGTTCCATTCGACATATAAATGTCACGGAATGATTTGGTGACACTTCCGATGTCATATGTTAAATGATTCGTCGGTATTATGTTACCAGATACAGTAATCGTATTATCCACATATAACTCTCCGTTCAATGTTGAACCTCCGGAAACCTTTAAATTTCCATTCAACGAGATGTCTTCGCTAACAATTAACGTATAGTCATTAACAGTTGTATTAATAATCGTTTTGTTATCAAGTTGAATAACTGACAAATTGCCTGTGAGGGTTAAGTCGCCATCCATATTCAAATTACCATTCAATGAAATGTCACCACTGAACGTTGAATTACCAGATACGTCTAACGTGGAAGATAATGTAACTGCCTTAGACACATTCAGTGTGGATTTTAATGTGGAGGCGCCGGACACTGACAATGTAGAGGATAGTGTAGCAGCCTTAGAAACCTTCAATGTGGATTTCAACGTGGACGCTTTAGATACATCTAATGTGGAACTCAATGTGGATGCCTTGGATACAGTCAAGGTATCATTCACCTTCAATGTGCTACCCATAGTAGAGGCACCTGATACTGACAATGTTGAGGATAGGGTAGCTGCTTTGGAAACCTTCAATGTGGATTTCAATACAGAAGCACCGGATACTGTCAATGTGTTACCCAGTGTAGAAGCTCCCGACACATCCAATGTGGAACTTAAGGTGGCAGCCTTAGAAACATTCAATGTGGAGCTTAATGTGGATGCTTTCGACACGGTCAATGTATCATTCACCTTCAATGTGCTACCCATGGTAGAAGCGCCGGATACTGATAATGTTGATGATAGGGTAGATGCCTTAGAAACCTTCAATGTGGATTTCAATACGGAAGCGCCGGATACCGTCAATGTTGATGATAGGGTAGCTGCTTTGGAAACCTTCAATGTGGATTTCAATACGGAAGCTCCGGATACCGTCAATGTGTTACCTAAAGTAAAATCTCCCAACACATCCAATGTGGATGATAAGGTAGCAGCCTTAGAAACCTTCAGTGTAGATTTCAATGTGGATGCCTTTGCAATGTCTAATGTGGAGCTTAGTGTGGTTGCTTTCGACACAGCCAATGTATCATTCACCTTCAATATGCTACCCATAGTAGACGCGCCGGATACTGATAATGTTGATGTTAGGGTAGCTGCTTTGGAAACCTTCAATGTGGATTTCAATACGGAAGCGTCGGATACCGTCAATGTGGATGATAGGGTAGCTGCTTTGGAAACCTTCAGTGTGGATTTCAATACGGAAGCACCGGATACCGTCAATGTATTACCTATGGTGGAAGCACCTGTAACATCCAATGTAGATGATAAGGTAGCAGCCTTAGAAACCTTCAGTGTAGATTTCAATGTAGAAGCCTTAGCAACATCTAAGGTGGAACTTAGGGTGGATGCCTTGGAGACGGTCAATGTATCATTCACCTTCAATGTGCTACCCATAGTGGAAGCACCGGTAACATCCAAGGTGGAACTTAATGTGGCAGCCTTAGAAACTTTCAAAGTAGATTTCAATGTGGAAGCCTTGGCAACATCCAAAGTAGAACTTAGAGTGGATGCCTTAGATACAGTCAATGTATCATTCACCTTCAATGTGCTACCCATGGTGGAAGCACCAGTAACAGCCAATGTGGAACTTAAGGTGGCAGCCTTGGAAACCTTTAATGTTGATTTCAAAGTGGAAGCCTTGGCAACATCCAAGGTGGAACTTAGTGTAGATGCCTTAGATACAGTCAAAGTATCATTCACCTTCAATGTGCTACCCATGGTGGAAGCACCAGTAACAGCCAATGTGGAAGTTAATGTGGCAGCCTTGGAAACCTTCAATGTAGATTTCAATGTGGAAGCCTTGGCAACATCCAAAGTGGAACTTAGAGTAGATGCCTTGGATACAGTCAAAGTATCATTCACCTTCAATGTGCTACCCATGGTGGAAGCACCAGTAACAGCCAATGTGGAAGTTAAGGTGGCAGCCTTGGAAACCTTCAACGTGGAACTTAGAGTAGATGCCTTGGATACAGTCAAAGTATCATTCACCTTCAATGTGCTACCCATGGTGGAAGCACCTGTAACATCCAATGTAGATGATAAGGTAGCAGCCTTGGAAACTTTCAAAGTAGATTTCAATGTGGAAGCCTTGGCAACATCCAAAGTGGAACTTAGAGTGGATGCTTTGGATACAGTCAAAGTATCATTCACCTTCAATGTGCTACCCATGGTGGAAGCACCAGTAACAGCCAATGTGGACGTTAAAGTGGCAGCCTTAGAAACCTTCAGTGTAGATTTCAATGTAGAAGCCTTAGCAACATCTAAGGTGGAACTTAGGGTGGATGCCTTGGAGACGGTCAATGTATCATTCACCTTTAATGTGCTACCCATAGTGGAAGCACTAGTAACTGCCAAGGTGGAAGTTAAGGTGGCAGCCTTGGAAACTTTCAAAGTAGATTTCAATGTGGAAGCCTTGGCAACATCCAAAGTGGAACTTAGAGTGGATGCTTTGGATACAGTCAAAGTATCATTCACCTTCAATGTGCTACCCATGGTAGAAGCATCAGTAACCATCAAGGTGGAAGACAATGTTGCTGCCTTGGAAACCTTTAATGTTGATTTCAATGTTGCAGCCTTGGAAACATCCAAAGTGGAACTTAGTGTAGATGCCTTGGAGACAGTCAACGTATCATTCACCTTCAATGTGCTACCCATAGTAGAAGCACCAGTAACCGCTAATGTGGAAGACAATGTTGCAGCCTTGGAAACCTTTAATGTTGATTTCAATGTTGCAGCCTTGGCAACATCCAAAATAGAAGCTATTGTAGTTGCTTGTTTGACATATAAATCTCCATTGAATGAAGCATCGCCAGAGGTTTTAAGTTCTCCATTTAATGAGATGTCTTCACTAACAATTAATGTATAATCATTTACAGTTGTATTAACAGTCATTGTATCAGTTGTTTGGTATACAGACAAATTACCACGGATTACCAAATCACCACTAATATCAACATCTGCGTTCATTGATACGTCATTTTGTAATGTTGTTTTGCCAGTAACTTCCAATGTTGAACTTAAGGTGGCAGCCTTAGAAACCTTCAATGTAGATTTCAATGTGGCAGCCTTAGAAACCTTCAATGTAGATTTCAATGTGGAAGCATTGGAGACGGTCAACGTATCGTTTACATTCAACGTGCTACCCATGGTGGAAGCACCAGTAACAGCCAATGTGGAAGATAATGTTGCAGCCTTAGAAACCTTCAATGTAGAACTCAGCGTGGATGCCTTGGAGACGGTCAAACTATCATTTACCTTTAAAGTGCTACCCATGGTGGAAGCACCAGTAACCGACAATGTGGAAGACAACGTGGCAGCCTTGGAAACCTTTAATGAAGATTTCAAAGTGGAAGCCTTGGCAACATCCAAAGTGGAACTTAGTGTGGATGCCTTGGAGACAGTCAAAGTATCATTCACCTTCAATGTGCTACCCATGGTGGAAGCACCAGTCACATCCAATGTGGAACTTAAGGTTGCAGCCTTGGAAACCTTCAATGTAGATTTCAATATTGCTGCCTTGGCAACATCCAAAGTGGAACTTAGGGTAGATGCCTTGGATACACTCAAAGTATCATTCACCTTCAATGTGCTACCCATAGTGGACGCTCCAGTAACATCCAATGTGGAAGTTAAGGTTGCAGCCTTGGAAACCTTCAATGTAGAGTTCAAAGTAGACGCCTTGGATACAGTCAAAGTATCATTCACCTTCAATGTGCTACCCATAGTAGCAGCATCAGTTACGTCTAATGTGGAAGTTAAGGTTGCGGCCTTGGAAACCTTTAATGTTGATTTCAAAGTGGAAGCATTGGCAACATCTAAGGTGGAACTTAGTGTGGTTGCCTTAGATACAGTCAATGTATCATTTACCTTCAAAGTGCTACCCATGGTGGAAGCACCAGTAACAGCCAATGTGGAAGATAAGGTTGCAGCCTTGGAAACTTTCAAAGTAGATTTCAATGTGGAAGCCTTGACAACGTCCAAAGTAGAACTTAGCGTGGTTGCCTTAGATACAGTCAAAGTATCATTTACATTTAAAGTGCTACTCATGGTGGAAGCACCAGTAACAGCCAATGTGGAAGACAATGTTGCAGCCTTGGAAACCTTTAATGTGGAACTTAGAGTAGATGCCTTAGATACAGTCAATGTATCATTTACCTTCAAAGTGCTACTCATGGTGGAAGCACCAGTAACAGCCAATGTGGAACTTAAGGTTGCAGCCTTGGAAACTTTCAAAGTAGATTTCAATGTGGAAGCCTTGACAACATCCAAAGTAGAACTTAGAGTAGATGCCTTGGATACAGTCAAAGTATCATTCACCTTCAATGTGCTACTCATGGTGGAAGCACCGGTAACCGATAATGTGGAAGACAATGTTGCAGCCTTGGAAACCTTTAATGTGGAACTTAGAGTAGATGCCTTGGATACAGTCAAAGTATCATTCACCTTCAATGTGCTACTCATGGTGGAAGCACCGGTAACCGCTAATGTGGAAGACAAGGTTGCAGCCTTGGAAACCTTCAATGTTGATTTCAACGTGGACGCCTTGGCAACATCCAAAGTAGAACTTAGAGTGGATGCCTTAGATACAGTCAAAGTATCATTCACCTTCAATGTGCTACCCATGGTGGAAGCACCAGTAACAGCCAATGTGGAAGACAATGTTGCTGCCTTGGAAACTTTTAATGTGGAACTTAGAGTAGATCCCTTGGATACAGTCAAAGTATCATTCACATTCAATGTGCTATCCATGGTGGAAGCACCGGTAACCGCTAATGTGGAAGACAATGTTGCTGCCTTGGAAACCTTCAATGTAGATTTCAATGTGGATGCCTTGGAGACGGTCAACGTATCATTTACCTTCAAAGTGCTACCCATGGTGGAAGCACCAGTAACCGCCAATGTGGAAGATAATGTTGCTGCCTTGGAAACCTTCAATGTAGATTTCAGTGTGGAAGCATTGGCAACATCTAAGGTGGAACTTAGTGTGGATGCCTTGGAGACGGTTAACGTATCATTTACCTTTAATGTGCTACCCATGGTGGAAGCACCAGTAACCGCCAATGTGGAAGACAAGGTTGCTGCCTTGGAAACCTTTAATGTTGATTTCAATGTTGCTGTGTTGGCAACATCTAAGGTGGAACTTAGTGTAGATGCCTTGGAGACGGTTAAAGTATCATTGACATTCAAAGTGCTACCCATGGTGGAAGCACCAGTAACAGCCAATGTGGAAGACAAGGTTGCTGCCTTGGAAACCTTTAATGTTGATTTCAATGTTGCTGCCTTGGCAAGATCCAAACTGGAAGATAGTGTAGTTGCTTGTTTGACATATAAATCTCCATTGAATGAAGCATCACCAGATATTTTAAGTTCTCCATTTAATGAGATGTCTTCGCTAACAATTAATGTATAATCGTTTACGGTTGTATTAACGGTCATTGTATCAGTTGTTTGATATACAGACAAATTGCCACGGATTACCAAGTCACCACTAATATCAACATCTGCGTTCATTGATACGTCATCTTGTAATGTTGTTTTACCAGTAACTTCCAATGTGGAAGATAATGTTGCTGCCTTGGAAACCTTCAATGTAGATTTCAATGTGGAAGCCTTGGAAACATCCAAAGTGGAACTTAGAGTGGATGCCTTGGAGACGGTCAAAGTATCATTTACCTTCAAAGTGCTACCCATAGTAGCCGCATCAGTTACGTCTAAGGTTGAACTTAAGGTTGCTGCCTTGGAAACCTTCAATGTAGATTTCAATGTGGAAGCCTTGGCAACATCCAAAGTAGAACTTAGAGTGGATGCCTTAGATACAGTCAAAGTATCATTCACCTTTAATGTGCTACCCATAGTGGACGCTCCAGTAACAGCCAATGTGGAAGATAATGTTGCTGCCTTGGAAACCTTCAATGTAGATTTCAATGTGGAAGCCTTGGCAACATCCAAAGTGGAACTTAGGGTGGATGCCTTGGAGACAGTCAAAGTATCATTTACATTCAACGTGCTACCCATAGTGGACGCTCCAGTAACATCCAATGTGGAAGATAATGTTGCTGCCTTGGAAACCTTCAATGTAGATTTCAAGGTGGAAGCGTTGGCAACATCCAAAGTGGAACTTAGGGTGGATGCCTTGGAGACAGTCAAAATATCATTTACATTCAACGTGCTACCCATAGTGGACGCTCCAGTAACATCCAATGTGGAAGATAATGTTGCTGCCTTGGAAACCTTCAATGTAGAACTTAGTGTGGTTGCCTTAGATACAGTCAAAGTATCATTTACCTTCAATGTGCTACCCATAGTAGACGCTCCAGTAACAGCCAATGTGGAAGATAATGTTGCTGCCTTGGAAACCTTCAATGTAGATTTCAATGTGGAAGCATTGGCAACATCCAAAGTGGAACTTAGGGTGGATGCCTTGGAGACGGTCAAAGTATCATTTACCTTCAAAGTGCTACCCATGGTGGAAGCACCAGTAACAGCCAATGTGGAACTTAAAGTTGCAGCCTTGGAAACCTTCAATGTTGATTTCAAGGTGGAAGCCTTGGCAACATCCAAAGTAGAACTTAGAGTGGATGCCTTAGATACAGTCAAAGTATCATTTACCTTCAAAGTGCTACCCATAGTAGAAGCGCCAGTAACAGCCAATGTGGAAGATAATGTTGCTGCCTTGGAAACCTTCAATGTGGAACGTAGAGTGGATGCCTTAGATACAGTCAAAGTATCATTTACATTCAAAGTACTACCCATAGTGGAAGCACCAGTAACCGCCAATGTGGAAGATAATGTTGTTGCCTTGGAAACCTTCAAGGTAGATTTCAATGTGGAAGCCTTGGTAACATCCAAAGTAGAACTTAGAGTGGATGCCTTGGAGACGGTCAAAGTATCATTTACCTTCAAAGTGCTACCCATGGTGGAAGCACCAGTAACCGCCAATGTGGAAGATAATGTTGCTGCCTTGGAAACCTTCAATGTAGATTTCAATGTGGAAGCATTGGCAACATCCAAAGTAGAACTTAGGGTGGATGCCTTGGAAACGGTCAAAGTATCATTGACCTTCAAAGTGCTACCCATGGTGGAAGCACCAGTAACCGCCAAGGTGGAAGATAATGTTGCTGCCTTAGAAACCTTCAAGGTAGATTTTAATGTGGAAGCCTTGGTAACATCCAAAGTGGAACTTAGAGTGGATGCCTTGGAGACGGTCAAAGTGCTACCCATAGTAGCAGCATCAGTTACGTCTAATGTTGAACTTAAGGTTGCTGCCTTAGAAACCTTCAATGTTGATTTCAAAGTGGACGCATTGGCAACATCCAAAGTAGAACTTAGAGTGGATGCCTTAGATACAGTCAAAGTATCATTCACCTTCAATGTGCTACCCATGGTGGAAGCACCGGTAACCGCTAATGTGGAAGACAATGTTGCGGCTTTGGAAACCTTCAATGTTGATTTCAATGTGGAAGCCTTAGCAACATCTAAGGTGGAACTTAGTGTAGATGCCTTAGATACAGTCAAAGTATCATTCACCTTCAATGTGCTACCCATGGTAGAAGCACCAGTAACAGCCAATGTGGAAGACAAAGTCGCAGCCTTGGAAACATTTAATGTTGATTTCAAAGTTGCAGCCTTGGCAACATCCAAGATAGAAGCTAGCGTAGTTGCTTGTTTGACATATAAATCTCCATTGAATGAAGCATCGCCAGATACTTTAAGTTCTCCATTTAATGAGATGTCTTCACTAACAATTAATGTATAATCATTTACAGTTGTATTAACAGTCATTGTATCAGTTGTTTGGTATACAGACAAATTACCACGGATTACCAAATCACCACTAATATCAACATCTGCGTTCATTGATACGTCATCTTGTAATGTTGTTTTACCAGTGACTTCCAATGTTGAACTTAGGGTTGCAGCCTTGGAAACCTTTAAAGTAGATTTTAATGTGGAAGCATTGGCAACATCCAAAGTGGAACTTAGGGTAGATGCCTTGGAGACGGTCAAAGTATCATTTACCTTCAATGTGCTACCCATAGTAGCGGCATCAGTAACAGCCAATGTGGAAGACAAAGTTGCGGCTTTGGAAACCTTCAATGTTGATTTCAACGTGGAAGCACCAATAACAGCCAATGTGGAACTTAAGGTTGCAGCCTTGGAAACCTTCAATGTTGATTTCAATGTAGAAGCATTGGCAACATCCAAAGTTGAACTTAGAGTGGATGCCTTAGATACAGTCAAAGTATCATTCACCTTCAATGTGCTACCCATAGTAGCAGCATCAGTTACGTCTAACGTGGAACTTAAAGTGGCAGCCTTGGAAACCTTCAGAGTAGATTTCAATGTGGAAGCCTTGGATACATCCAAAGTAGAACTTAGAGTAGATGCCTTAGAAACTGTCAATGTATCATTTACCTTCAATGTGCTACCCATAGTGGAAGCACCAGATACATCCAAAGTAGAACTTAAAGTAGCAGCCTTGGAAACCTTAAGAGTAGATTTCAATGTGGAAGCCTTAGATACATCCAAAGTGGAACTTAGAGTGGATGCCTTGGAGACGGTCAACGTATCATTTACCTTCAATGTACTACCCATGGTGGAAGAACCAGTAACAGCCAATGTGGAAGATAATGTTGCAGCCTTGGAAACCTTCAGGGTAGATTTCAAAGTGGAAGCCTTGGCAACATCTAAGGTAGAACTTAGAGTAGATGCCTTGGATACAGTCAATGTATCATTTACCTTCAAAGTGCTACCCATGGTAGAAGCCCCCGTCACATCCAATGTGGAACTTAAGGTGGCAGCCTTGGAAACGTTCAAAGTAGATTTTAAGGTGGAAGCCTTAGCAACATCCAAAGTGGAACTTAGAGTAGATGCCTTAGATACAGTTAATGTATCATTTACCTTCAAAGTGCTACCCATGGTAGCAGCATCAGTCACGTCCAAAGTAGAACTTAGAGTGGCAGACTTGGAAACCTTCAAAGTAGATTTTAAGGTGGAAGCCTTGGCAACATCTAAAGTGGAACTTAGTGTGGATGCCTTGGAGACGGTTAACGTATCATTTACTTTCAACGTGCTACCCATGGTAGCAGCATCAGTCACGTCCAATGTGGAACTTAATGTGGCAGCCTTGGAAACGTTCAAAGTAGATTTCAAAGTGGAAGCCTTGGCAACATCCAAAGTGGAACTTAATGTAGATGCTTTCGACACGGTTAACGTATCATTTATTTTCAAAGTGCTACCCAATGTAGCTGCATCAGCGACATATAATTCGCCGTTTAGCGACGCATCTCCCGAAACTAATAGTTCTCCGTTTAATGATAAATCCTCTTTAATTAAAAGAGCATATTCGTTAATAACACTCGTCGTATGTATGACTTCTTCGGTTTGTGTTTGGAATACAGATAGATTACCTCTTACCACTAAATCACCACTTATATCTACATCCGCATTCATAGAAACGTCTCCATTCATGATGGTCTTTTCACCTATTGTTACGTTTTTACTCATTACAACATTTGATGAAAAATCAGTTTCAGTTCCAAAAGCAACATTAGTAAAGCTAACTGTACCTCCTATATCAAAATTACCTGAAACACGTGCGTCGCCCGAAACATCTAAATAATAATCAGAGATATAGTCTTCAATACCAACATTTAGTTTATCGGCTACATATAAGTTTGAATTTAAACTTGCGTCATCGTGGATTAGCAACTTACCAGTTCTAGTTATCAAGTCTCCTCCGCTTATATCAATAAAGCCTTTGACATATGCCTGTTTGAATAAGTTTGAACTACTGGAAAGATCCAACCAGTTTGGCATTGTATAATAAAACTCCCGAAAAGAAATATCTGTAAAAACGGTATTTAGACTTTGTATTAAATTCTAAATACTCCTGTATCGCTTAAAATTGTTTCATTAGAGTGGTTGAAAGTATATAGTTTTGGTTTTTCACGTATGCACATGATGCGGCTTCATCCGTGTCCGTACTGATTGGTACCGTAGGTATCGTAACCTTGTTATCGAACACCGCTTCGCCGGATACAGACAAATTCTCTAGCAATCGTAGATTTTGTTCTACTTTTGGCATAGTTTCTTCTTTAAACAATGCGAAATCATCGTCTCCATAAATAACATTGTCGGTCACGAAAATACCATAAGGGGTTATTTGTATTTTATCCTTGTCTTCTTTTACTATCACAAATTCATCGTCGTCGAACCGTATTTCATCTGATGTATAAACACTCACCATTACCTTACCTTCTTCTGAACCAACTCCCTGTATTGCCGTAGGTGGTATTGTTGCGATTGGATATTGTGCGTATAAATTTCCACAAATATCCACATTCCCATTAAATGATGTATCGCCGGTAATAGTCATATCACCTGTCATAGTTAAGTCTCCATTTAATGACAAATCCGATAATGCAGATATTTTCTCCCTAATTTCAATACTACTATCAACAATCACATTGGTAGAATCATCGCTGATATTTTGTGTCCTAGATATTAAGTCTTCTAACCGGTCATGAACGTTTTCAGTAAGGTCTTTTATATATTGTAATTTGGAATTGCTAATATCGTAATAAATATTGTTATCCCTAATGCGGATTTCTTGTGAATTGATACTAAATTCAGGTGTGGATTCATTATTGTATAAATTCAAATTATTATTATTACGTAATGAAACCACGCCACTTACATCTATAAAATTTTGAAAATATGATTGTTTTAATTTATTTGAACTGGATGAAGCATCTAACCATTCACTCATTTATATATCTTATTTATATAATTGATATATTTAAACCTTTGAAGATTTGGCTATAGTAATCTATATCATAGTCTTCCATCGTATTCTCTAAGTATCTTTGTTCTCGTTTGTAAACTTCTCTAAACTGTTTTCTCCTATGTATCTGTCTTTGTAGAAATATGGATTGTTATGAGAACGTATATGCTGTGTAGCCTCTGTTATGTTATAAATAGGCTTTCCGCTTTTGTAAAAAATTTGAACTTGTTTTTGTCTCCATATTTCCTGCTTTTGTATTGCGTTGAGATTACGAAACTCATAGTCTATTTGGTATCGGTTCATAGTAGTATACATTACGCTTATATTTGTATAGGTTATCGTTTATTGTTTATGTCATTGAGAACAATGACACAAAATTGTTTCAGTAAACCTATGGATTTTCTTGTATAACTGTCTATTTACGATTCTTTTTGCGTTTGGTCTGTCGTTGGGTCGTTTTCAATTGTTTTGGTTTTGTCTTGTATGCCTTCTTCGTTTTCCGTTTTTTCCCTCCTCTAGTTTCATTATAGTTATATTTCAAACCTCTTGGGTAGTTCTCGCGGATCCAATCATCGGAAATCGTCTCTTTCGTCATTGGGTTCGTTTTAGACTGTCTTAGCCATGTTTGTAAGTGGGAACGATGATAACAAACGTTGTTTTTACCTGGCGGCTTGACCGTATCGGTTCGTTTTAACTCATCCAGAGAAATACCACATTTGGGTGCGGTTCCGTCAGCATCGGTCTCACATTCTTTGAATTGCTCTTCTGTCATAATTGGTATATCCCTGGGAGATACAAGATAGTCTATTTCTAGATTCTGGCTTTCTCTTGCATAATCGGTTGCTGTCTTTCCTGATGCGTCCATAATATCTTTATTCGCACCATTGTTTAATAATAGTTTAACTACGTTCTCATTTCCCGATTTAATGGCAGATATAAGTGGGGTCGAAGCATAATGGTCGTTTACTTCATTCACGTCGGCGCCTTCTTTTACTAAGGCTTCTATTATATGGAATTCAGGTAGGCGTTTATTAATAGCTACCATTAATGGAGTTCGTCCAATGTTATCCTTTATGTTTACATCCGCACTATTGTCTACTAACAAGTACATATCTTCCTGATTATTCCCTACTACCGACCATATGAGAGGTGTGGTTGGCTGTCCGTCTACCATATACTGACGTGTCCCTAAATCTTGTTTATTTACATTGAATCCCTTTGATATTGCTTTTTCAAGGTGAGGAGACCAAGAATCCGCTGGGTTCTCGGGTGTATACTCGCCCAATAAATCTTTAATAATCTTGTTATCTGACGGCATACCGGTTATCTTTCGTGTTATGTATTTGCCTATATCATTACCGCCTTTTTTGACGGTCATTGTTCTCATGTTATACTCTATAGAGATAAACTATTTTGAAAAAGGCGGAATCCCGCGTACAACTTGTATGTTTTCGGGTAATTGTTCCGGATGTATATGATGTGCGACGTCGTCAGCAATGTATAAAGTATAACCCACATCTTGGTTATTAACCATACATTTACTAGTCCATTTATCTAATTTGAGAACTTCGTTCAGACCACGTATCCTTCCGGCAACACCCAAGTGTTCGGTAGGTCGTTTTCCAGGTCGTCCATTGGTATGCTTTATACGCCATTCACATGATAATGCGTTTTTGTGGTCTACAAATCCAGTAAGTAGTGCATATATCTCCCACCCACCCCCGCGTCCATGAGTATATACTGCCCCTCCCGAAATCTCTTCATTGTGTTGTCGTAAACGCCTATATGGGTTGTTAGTAGAACCATTGTACGTGAGATGGCTATATTTGTCTTGCTTATTCCGAAGTATATAACAATACCACTGTTGTGACGGCGGTGACACATCGCAATTACTTAGATCCATTCTATAGATATACACTATAGAATCGTCTTTGTAGTGTTTTTCGACAAATAGGATATATTAATGTCAATGTTCTCAATCATACTAAAATAATTTGTTAAATGTATTGTTAGTTCAAGGTCATCTGTTTATCAATCGTCACTTCTTTCAATACGTTCTTCATTATCTTATCTTCAAACGACTTTTTCTCCTCTTTGCCGTATCCACCTAGCGAGGATTGCGAATATTTAAAGAATTTTTCGTAGTTTTCAGTACCCATTATGTCTACATCGGGGGTTTCCTCATACCAGATTGGTCGCAATCTATTATTTTTATGTGCTATTCTCTTGACGGCGTTGCGTAATTTGGTTTTGTTCTCGTCTTTTTCCCATTTTTCAGTGTCCTTAATATATACCGTTTCACGCTTTAAATCGGTGCAATGTAGAGGTCTATTACACAATTCCATACCATTAATCTTTTCAATCATAACACGTGATAATCCATCAACAAACCCTAGTTCTCCAGTTTGTATAAAGTCTTCTACTGATAAATTCATGGAGTTGATGAATTCGGTCATACTGATAGCATCTTTACATTTCTCATTCAAAAACACATTCATATTGAATTTGTTGTTGTTATTACTATTGGTCGTATTGTGATTACCCATATTGCCTGCCAATTCCATCATTTTTTCACTCTGGTTATTCAATTGTTTATTCTGGTCGGTGATAATTTGCTGAAATTCGCGCCTTTCCTCTAGGATAAGGTCCTTAAACTCCTGGTTTTGTTTAAGGAGTTCAACAATGAGTTCGGTTTGGCACAATGGTTCTCCAGTTACATCATCACGTTGGTAGTTATTCGTAACTGTATGTTTTAATGCATCGTCATCAATAGGGGTAATAGACGTTTCACAATAGGTATTACAAGACACCTTATGTGAATGTAAACTTTGTCGATGTCGATAGGTCTTCCCACAATGACATATATATTCATGGTTGTCTGTCACCTCCTTATTATGCTTCTTAGTCGAACAATGTTTGACATAATCGCTCTTTTTCACACATTTATATTTGCATTTGCTGCAGTAGAAGAAGTGGCGAATTTGTGGCGAGTTTTCGTCAGTATTGTCAGTATTTAGCGTATGTTCGCTGTGTATGCTGCTAAAATGTGTAATTATATCATCTTGACTGAAACCATAATGTTCGCATAAACTACACCCATAGTAGTTCGGCGAGTTTTGCGAGTTTTCGTCAGTCATGTGTAAGTATACAATACTTACATAAAACTCTCTAAATAGGTTCCATGGTAATATATGGATTTTAAAGTATGGTAACAAACTTTTTCGTAGTTTTCAAAATTTACAGCATTATGGTAACAATCTGTATTTTGGTAAATTGCGTTTACAATTCTCCGTTGAGGAATTCGATTTTGGACATTTATTTTATGTCCATTTTCAAAAATCTGAGCCATTTCTTTTTCGTATTTTTTGTCTATCCTATTATGTAATACACCTTTGAAGATTTAAAATGGGACAAAATATAATAAAAAGATATAAATATTTTTCATTATATATAGTATCATAATGGATATTGAAGAAAAAATAAAGGAATTAGAAGAAAAAAATGCTAAATTACAAGAGGAATTACAAGCAACCAAAGAGCATCTCAAAAAATATACAGCACCTTCCTATAAAAAGGAATATTACGAAAAGAATAAAGATGTTATAAAGGAAAGAAACTATAAATACAAAGAAAAAACAAATTATAAATCTACCCCAGAGCAGGTTAAATTATATAACCAACGAACATATTTACGAAGAAAAGAAAAACTCAAAAAAGAAATGGACGAAAAACAGAATGATGAGAATATTTAGGAATAAATGATTATATTAAGAAAACCATTTAAAATTAAAATATTTAGTAAGTATATAGAATGGTGAAAAAGAAAAAGGAAACATTCCAAGAGTTTCGTTCTACAAATAAATCTGCTTACACTACCATCAAAACCACACTCAAATCTGTATTACATAACCATAAAGAAGTCCAACCAGTTATTGCTAATTTGGTTTTTGAAATGAATGATTTGATGATACATTCTTACCAATTTATCAGGTTGTATGTATTGAAATGTTATAACGACAATCAACCTTTACCTGAAATAAATGAGAAATTCATTCTGTATTGTATCAAGACATTAGGAATAAGATGTAATCAAGGAGCAAAAAGTAAAGATACTGACCTTTTAGAAACATTACAAGAGTTTTACAATAATGAATATCAACCTTTGTTGAATCACGAGAAAACACAACTAAAAAATACTACTTTTTTATTACCTTATTTAGCAACGCAACTACATACTTCCTTATCTAACAATACACAAGAACGATTTATTCAACACTTCCTTCGGTTCATCAACAAAACCACATCAAACATAACGGAAGATAAAGCAGTTTTATTCAAGTTCAAGAAACTCATATTAGAATGTAATGAGGAAACCGATGAGATATTTGATGACTGGAAACTCACTCATTTACATAATATTCTTCCCAAAAATATTAAGAAGTCGGTTCATTATGATGTGAAAGTGAAACCATTTGATTATTTGAAAGGTATGTTGTATATGAATACGGTGTTAGAAAAGGAAGAACATAAATTATTCCAACCTCTACCGCTTCGTAATAACATTATCCCCAAGCATATCATTTTGGATACAGCAACCATAATTAGTTTATTTTGTCCTGCGAATAGTAAGGAAGGAACGAAGAAGGGAGAGATGCACAAAAATATCAAGGTGTATCAACATGATGTATGGAATAATTTACTAAACTTACAGCATAAAACATTCAGTAGTAAATACTATCAATTCCACTACCAAATACAAACAGATGGGATTAGTTGTTCTTTGTTGTTTATTCGTAAAGATTTGAAAGATAAAAAATGGGGTTCAAGAGTTCCTACTTTACCAGCACAAGATTTTCATAACATAGAAGATTTATCAACAGAACAACTCAAAGAAGTAGCACCTCGTAATATTGTAGGGTGCGACCCAGGAAAACGCAGTCTGGTATATATGATGGATAGTAATGGCAAGAAACTCCAATATACAGCACCTCAAAGGAAGCGTGAAAGCAAGGCAAAGACAAATCAAAGAATATTATTAGTGGAAAAGAAACGAAATAACATCATAGAAAAAGAAACTCATTTATCGTTTCAAAATAGTAAATCGGTTGATTATGAAAAGTTCAAGAAGTATTTAGTAGAAAAGGATAAACTGAATAAAGAAACAACAGAGTTTTACAAGCGTGATGTTTGGAGGAAAATGAAGTTCAGACAATATAGTTATGGTAAGAAATCAATAGATACTTTTCTTAATAAAATCAAGGAAACTTTTGGTGAAAATATCCTAATTGGTTATGGAAATTGGAGTAGAAGCACCCAAATGAAACATTTTATGCCTACGATGAATAAAGGATTGCGAAAGCAAATCCATAAGAAATATGATACAATTACCATAAACGAATGTAATACAAGTAAAAAATGCTGTGAATGTAATAATGATTTATCTTATTACAGACACAGCGATGGAAATAAGCAGTTCCGTCTTTTAGTATGTTCTGGATGCGTGAGACCCCAAGTCAAACAAACCGTATTCAAGACAAGAGACGCTAATTCAGCAATAAACATAATGAACTTAACAAAGTGCTGGATAGATAAGCAAGAACGCCCTGCGTGTTTTCAAATTTCGTCTTTCACCACTTCTAATACCAAAAAAGAAGTGGAAAAAGTTAGACCATCGTAGGTGAAATTCCTACTATTGATTTTACATTTTTGATGTTTTTATTTTGGGATTTTTGTCCCATTTTAAATCTTCAAGGGTGTAATCAAAATGGATATAGAATAATACCCATAATAGTATCTATAATGCTAGGAAACATACTCATAGTAATTTCGATTGCTGCGTTCATTCATGCAAAGGTTAATCCAGTAGCTCAATTAGATTTATCGATGTATTCTGGACGTTGGTATCAGGTAATCAAAGACCGATTTGATGATACATTCCAAGGAGATGTATCATGCGCGGTTGCTGATTATGGATTAACAGATGCGAACGTAACCGTATTGAATAGTGAATTAGATAAAGATGGTAAGGTAGAGCAAATTGCCGGGTATGCGTTTTATAATCCGGGTAATTCAGGAGGAGACCTTACTGTGAAGTTAGATGGCGTCCCGGCATCCGCCCCCTATTGGGTAGTGGAATTGGGTCCAATTGTAAACGACCAATATGAGTATTCTATCATATCGGACAATCTAAACTTGTCATTGTTTGTACTTACGCGTAATGTATCTCGTTACTACGATACATATGAAGACGCAGTTAAAACCAGTCTAACTCAATATGGATTTACTGGATTCCTTACAAAGCCAGTCACAATACCCCAAACAGATTGTGACTATAGTAAATATTAGAAAAATTGATTTATGTCCGCGGCATAATAACCAAACATAAAATAGTAAACAAAATGTGTTATTCGGACTGTTCTAACGCAGATATGCGATATATGGATTTTGCGGTAGAAGAGGCAGAAAAATCAAATGTTCCGTATCGACATGGTTGTATAGCAGTATCTTCGGGTAAAATAATAGCACGCGGGCACAATCATGATAGAACAACCTCGCGTGACGGATTAATAAGTAACCGCGTATGTTCTTGTCATGCTGAAATAGACGTTCTTAGAAAATGTCTGCGTTTAAACAAACCCAACAGGATGTCACTTTATGTAGTACGGTTGGGAACAAATAATAACATTTTGTCGTCGGGTCCGTGTGTAGAATGTCATAAACAGATGAAGAAATTCTCAATAAAGTCCGTTATTTATAGTGAAGACGACGGTGGGTTTCGTAAAACGCGTATGCGTAATTTTGAATCATCCCATAGGAGTAGCGGGTCGCGTGCGATAGATAACAATTTAGTAAAACTATTGGATGTAGTATAAATCATGATGTATCAAGGAGCTTAATATATGCAATCGTAGTTACATTCTGAATGTGTTTTTTATCCATTTTCAAGTGTGATTATGTGAAAAATTAAATATAAAAATGTAATTTTTCAGAATATTTGTAAATTACAATTGTAAATTACAAATACATTTGTAAATTGTCGGTGTTGATAGAAAACTAGAATTATAATCAATATAAATACTTTCCTAGATTTGTATCCAGAATAGTAATATTGCTGCATTATCCATACAATTATTTAGTAAATTAATCTATAATGTATGTTTATAGATAACAATGTCGTGTGGTTGTTCGAGAGGAAGTAAATGTGGATGTAGTAGTATGAAAGATATTTCGTATAATTGTGGTTGCGGCGACATGTCCCATAATTACGTGCACGATATGTCCCATAATTACGGGCACGATATGTCCCATAATTATAAAGACATAAGTTGTAATTGGGAAAAAGATGTATCTTATAATGTAACATCATCGCATTGTAGCACCTGTAATAAATTACTGACGAATAGCATGACACTTTATAGTGAAGTATGTGATTGCTCTATTAACTATTTAATATATACAGGAGACATTAGCAATATGGAAATAGAAATAGAATATTCTGATGGACCGACTGGTCCAGTGGGTCCACAAGGTATTTCTGGTGAAATTGGTCCAGTGGGTCCAACTGGTCCTCAGGGTCCAGCTGGTGCTAATAGTGAATCATATGAAAAGACGTTTATGTATATCTACAGTACGAAAGAGCAATATGTATATGTAGATGAACCTATCACATTCGAAGAACAAACTGAAAGTATGGGTCATTGTAAACATGTGGAGGAAACCGCAGATATATATGTATGGAAATCTGGGTATTATTTGATTAATGTAAACATATACACGTTATCGCCTTGTCAATTTTCAATAATCAAGAATATGTTATATATAGTGAAAGGTAGTACAATCGGAGGTACAAGTGGTTCATTACAGAATACGCACACGTTTATAATACATATAACTGAAGATGACATGATTACTGATTTTTCGGATTCTCTAACTGGTAAATCGTGTGTTCTTCAGATAGTAAATAGCTCATCAATAACTCGTGGCATAAATTTGTACGGGTCTACATCATCTGGAACACCAATCCCCCAAATTACAGCGTCATTTTCTATGGTTTGCATTGCATAATTCATTATATTACAATTTGTATAATGAATTAAAAATTTAGACTGCGGACGTTTTGTTATCGATAATAATATTAATCACTATCAGAGCCGGTTGGTCCAGTTGGTCCAGTTGGTCCAGTTGAACCAATAGTACCATTGATACCATTTGTTCCGGGTGTTCCGCGAGCACCTGGTTCTCCTGTAGGACCAGTAACTCCATCAAATCCGTTTTCTCCAGGTGAACCTCTTGGACCGGTAGCCCCATCAGCACCATCGGCACCGTCTTTACCGTTTACACCATCAGCACCATCAGCACCATCAGCACCATCAGCACCATCAGCACCATCAGCACCATCAGCACCATCAGCACCGTTTACACCAGGTGGACCATCAGCACCATCTTTACCGTTTATACCAGGTGGACCAATAGGTCCAGGTATAAATATAGGCGGTTCAACTCCTTTGGATATAATGTTTTTCCATATAGACGATGAAAACCGTTTTATAGCTGATTTTTTATTAGAATTTGTGTTTCTTGAACCTCTACTGGAACTACTACTGGAACCACTACTGGAACCACTACTGGAACCACTACTGGAACCACTACTGGAACTACTACTGGAACCACTACTGCAAGATGAATCACTATCACTATCAGTATCTAATTGTCCCGAAAACCCTCATCTGCGACCACCACCATTGTGTGGGGAGCATGAACGGGATCGAGAGCGCCTACGTCCACGGTTATCGCTATATACATGGACGTTTCCAAGACCCTCGTGATTTCCATAAGGACCAGCGTGTCCGCCTCCTGGGTAACCACCATATCCACCATATCCGGGACCACCAAGAATACCAGCACCAATGGGGAAACCAGGACCACCTAAGATACCACCACCAACAGGTCCATAAGGGTTCACCTTGTAAACGGTATTTTCATCACGTAAACGGTCACGGTCAATCTGGTCGTTCTTCCCCTTGATTTCACAACAGCATTCGGCAAGTTGCTTAGACATATCAGTATGGTTCTTAAGAGCATCATACTTAGCCTCCGCCATTTGTGCACTAATAGCAGCACCCATCTTCTGTTGCTCGAGTTGTCCTACTGAGAACTGAGATGCGGATTGGGCGCTGAGGTCTGCCTTGCATTTCAATATTTCAGTTTGAGTGGCGGCAAATTGACCGTCCATCTTAGAAGTCATAAATTGACCTAATTTTTGTTGCTCTAACATTATAGATGCGTAATGGTCTGCCCCTTGACTTGATAAATCACCTTTAATTTTCTCCAGACCAACAGCATTATTATTAAATCCAGCGGTTAAAGCCGAACGTGTCTCCCACGCACCGTCGGTGACGTGCTTAGTCAAAACATTCAAGTTTTGGATATTGGAGTTAACCATCTCAGCACCACTACGGTTAACATCATTCAAAATAGAATGACGAACATCAGTGAGCTTGGCATCAAGCTGACCCTGGGCGTTGACTGTGGTAACACGGCTTTCACCCGCGTTGCGTTCGATAGCACCTAATAAAGATGTATTAGTGCTACTAACGGCATTTACCGCGTTAGCACCGTTACGCTCAATCGCAATTGCTAAGTCGCGTGCGCTGTCGGCAGCAGCTTGGCGACTGGCAGCATCGGTAACAGTTGTAGTAAGACGGGTCTCACCAGCAACCTTCTCAATAGCAGTCATTATCTTGCCACCATTACCTTGAACGGCGCCCATTAACTGTCCTCCATTACGCTCAACAGCAGAACTAACGTAGGCAGTATTTTTGTCGATAGACTTACTATTCATAAGAGTACCTTTCTCGACAGCATCACGTAAACCAAGAGTAGTAGCGTGAATATCTTTAGTGACTGACACTTGTCCGGCTGTCAAATTACGCTCGGCATCAGTAATAGTTTCAATGACTTTTGAGTCATCGTCCTTGGGCTCGTAAGCATAAGGGGGGTAAAAGTTTTGCCATTGTTGAAATGGCGCGCTCGTTTGGGGATACTTTCCGTTTGTCTCCATTGACATATAATACTAGTTCATATTATAAATTCCAAAAATAAAAGTAATCCTAAATAAATGGCAGCATTTATGGTGTGACTACAATTGTATTTACGAATATACTACGAGTATTTACAAAATATACAAATAGAGTATAGTAATTACAGTTGTAATATTACAAATCTAATAGCATATGTCGTGTGTGTGCCGAAATATTTAGGAAAACTAAAAATATAGCGAGTTTATATTATGAAGAAGAACTCTGTTATTGAAGCTCTAAGTTATGAAAACTTTATTTTGAAAACAAAATACAATGAAATGGTACAATATGCCACAAAACTACAAAATGAATTAAAAATAATGAAAGAGAAATACTCCAAAGACTCTCCTGAAACACAAATCCGTATTATTTCTCTTCTTCAAACAAAAAACGCACAATTAAATCAAGAAATTAACGAAAAGAACAAAGAACTTACCAAATTAATAAACGAACCCTTTGTATTGTTAGATACAGAATCACAAAAGTCAGGGCAACCATTATTTCATATATCAAAATATAAAACATGTCCGTCATCGACAAAACCCGATCATGATACATTGAGTGAAATTACACAAGATTAACAATTAACATAAAAAGATTATATAATAGATATATATATATATATTTTATATTCATAAAATTAGACTTAGACTTATAATTAGAAAATGGAACCTCTCATTATTACTGACGAACACGTATGTACCTTTTATAAAGAACACCCCATGTTAGATATCAACAGCATTAATCGCGCATGCGTTCAATTACTTGGACCCATTATTGGGAACCCCGATATTATTTCTACTAGTAACTTCAACCAACAAATTATTCGTAATCTTGCAGACAATAAAAAGGCAATTTCTGTACTTCACGAAACATTAATTTCATTGAAGACGGACAATTTACATTCCGTTATTTCTGAAATAACCGAGCTCAAAGAAGATTATTTGGACGAATTGAAAACAATGGTAATTACAGAGACGACTGATAAAATTACAACAATCATAGAATCCAATAACTCAAATCTCTTGAATAAGACGATAGATGTAATTCGTAATATTATACCCAATATAAATGCGAAACAATTTGAAGAAATCAATCGTTCTCTGTATTCTTTTCAAAAAGCGATTGCGGGTGATACGCAATCCTTATTAAAATCAGTAGATACCCAATCCTTGAAGGAATATATGAATAATTTCGAGATAAAATCTTCTCTGATGTTACAAAATATTCAACAACCTATTCTATCTTTTATAACAGCAAGTGAAGAGAGAATCACAACGAATGTAAATTCCGTCAAAGATAACATCGCAAACACAGAGGAGAAGCACCATACGATGTTTCATAATATGACTTCATTAATCAATGCCGACAAAACACATACTCATAACAATAACAACAATAAGATGACAAACAATCATTTTATAAGTTTTTTGACAAAGTCATTTTGTAGTGCGGATATATCCTCAAGATTATTTGGAATGGATTTCCCCACAACTGTAATGAAACGCATACGAAAACCAGATATCTTGATTCAGAATTATGAATTAGACACGAATGTTTCTTCCGATGAAATGGCATCGTTTATGAATATCCTTAGTGACGAGAACAAATGTGGTATAATGATATCACAATATTCGGGAATATCTAATAAAAATGATTTCCAAATAGAATTCCATAACAACAACGTTATAATATTCGTTCACAATTCGGAATATTCCAATCATAAAATCGAAGCCGCCGTAAATATAATAGACCATTTATATTTTAAATTACATCAATTCAACAAAACGGGTATAAATGATGATTTCACCATCCCCAAAGACGTATTAGAAACAATCAACAACGAGTACCAGATGTTTATGACGCAAAAATTGGCAGTGATTGACGTATTGAAAGAGAGTCAAAAGAAAGTAATCGCCCAAATAGACGAAATAAAATTCCCATCGCTTGATAAATACTTGTCTGGAAAATACTCCGCGCCTATAATAAAGACTGGATTAAAATGTGATATATGTAAATGTTATTCCGCAAATAATCTGAAAGCATTAGCCGCCCATAAACGTGGATGTATGCGAAAACATGGATTAACTGTAAAATCCAACTCAAAAACCAGCGAATTATCTAATAGAAGCGAGATTTGTATTACCCCTATATCTACGAAAGAAAACTAAGTAGAAACAACAAATTCGTAATTTTGTAATCATTACTGTAAAAATATAATCACAAATATATTTTTACAACAGCATATATGCTTTTATTTAGGATATTATTATTAGTATTTATAGTTATAGTATATAATACTATATAAACATGTTTGTTTATCCTGCTTATTATTCCCCCTATGTATTACCATATGGCGGTTATGGTTATGGCGGTTATGGTTATGGTGGTTATGGTTATGGTGGTTATGGTGGTTACGGTGGTTATGGACGTTATGGTCGTCGGTGGCATAGACGAAGGCATCGTCGATGGTAAGTAATGTATATTCGTAAGAATATGAAAATTAATTTGTTAATGTATATTATAAACATGAGTAATATTCAAGTAGACGTAAATGATTTTACGTTAGACGCACCCGTAGTTTCCAAAATTGAGATGGAAGTGATGGAAATGGTTCTTGACTCTCACGTTACCATGGTAGTACATTACTTAAATGCGAATGGAAATTCATTAGATAATAAAATTGTAAAAATTGAGGGAGAGGAATATAACGCATGGGGAGACGATGATAATTATATAATTAATTTAGTATTAACAAAGTTAGGTTTAACAAAAACAGCATAAAGAAACAACATTAGTACATAGTATATAATGGATTTCGCTGATCGTACTGAACCCGCTAACGTAATGACCCCACTTACTGAACCTTCTACTGTTCCTCCTACCACAGAGTCAGTTGAAAAGACCCCTTCCCCAACTATGCCAAGGTTGACTGAAATCCCGGTGAATGATGATAATACGGCATTGAATCTTATGGTGGGTTTTTTAGACACCGCCCAGAAACGTGGTGCGTTCAGTCTGGATGAATCTGCTAAGATTTGGGAATGCGTTAAGCGCTTTATCCAAAAGCCCAGTTCCGAGACTGCGTAAATATTCAAATGTGTAAATAATGTAATATGTGTAATTTTTGTTACATATATTAGATACAATTCTGGCAATCTTCTATAAATTCGTCATCTGTTTTTTTGACGGGTTCTTGAAATTTCCCTTTTAATAAGGTAGTAACAATGGTGTTTAGGTCTTCCATCGTCGCATCCAATCTCAAAATCTCCCCAGTTTTTATGTTGAATATTTTGAATACTTTTTCTTCATACTCTTCGGTATAACTATGTCGCATTTTCCATAACCACGCATAAATGATGACTTGAACCAGATGTTCTATGGTAATTTCAGAAGTGCATTTAAGTTCCCATGCGATAGTTTCACTAATTAAATCAACCCGTCCAGTAAAACGAAATTGTCGCGTCTCATCAAATATGGTACGTAAATATTCATCTATTTTTTCGTGTTGTTCTTCTGACGATTCGTGTATAATTGTGTCTTCAACTGACGGCATAGTGTTTTCGCAATCGGGACCGATAACATCACGTAATCGGGTTTTACACGCCATCACCATATCATCAGTTAACCAATTATATTCATCAGGTTCAATCTGTTTTAATTTAAAATAAAGAGTTTCTTGTACGGCTACACTAACATTAGCTACATACAAGTAGTCGTTGATAGTTTCTATTTTGTCAGGAAGGCTATTGACAATTTCTTTCAAGAAAATATGGTCGTTCATTCGCATGTTATCAATCGCATTATCAATTACATCGAACAATACATTCCCTCGTGGTATATTATCAAATTCTTCTTCTGTTTCCGAAAATGCCTCTTTCAGATAATCATAATAAACACATGGAATAGCAATACCATTTAAATCACTAACTTCTTCAAAATACCCTTTTTTTGTTTCTATGACACTTGGAATCTCAAGTGTGATGGTTTCATCCGTTTCTTTTATAAATATTCGGTCAATAATCGGAGATATCGTTTCAATGACACTTTCCGAGATGAACTTTACTAATTCTGTAGGTGTAATCCTGTGTTTTTTAACAACATTATCATTTATATTCATGTCTTCTTCATCTTGAAAAATGGTTTGGTGATGTCCTTTAAAGTTAATATAGTCGCATCGTTTCATGTCAATATGGCTCTTCTTCAAGAATTCAAGGGGGCGGTCAGTTGCGTAATTGTTACTCTCTAGCAAATAAAGCCCTTCAGTTGCGCGTGTGGCGGCAACATATAATGTATTCGGGCATATATCACGAGGTAAAGTACGCGCATTAAATCTGAAATACGCATTATCAAATCCTACTACAAATACATACTTACGCTGTCTGCCTTTTACACTATGAAACGTAGAAAATACGACCTTACCGTCAATAACTCTGTCATCAATCTTATCCCCTTCAAGCATAGGTACGTGACATGGAACATCTTTTTCAACCAAGGTGTTTTCAAGTCGTCGTATATTACTATTGGCTCCTTTAACTGACCCTCCCAATACGAAAATCTCACTGGGATTTACCCCATTTTCAAGTAGCTTTGTAATTTCGCCATAAACTACTCTTGAAATATTATTCCGCGAATTACGTACATATGTCACTACCGACCCGTCACGACATGCGTTCATTCTTTCTTCGCCTAACATGACATCATTTACAAAATTACGCATTTGATTTGTGATACGAAATGACATTTTCATGGTACGTTTTTGGAAACCCTGGGTAGTTAGATTGGTTAATCCTTCCCATACTTGGTCTGCCATGGTTAGAAACCGAATATCAGCACCTTTAAAGTCATACAATCCTTGCATGTAGTCACCCAATATGAGTAATTGGATATTACAATCAATATCCTTGATGAATTTCACCATCAATTGGAAATACAGCAACGTCATATCTTGACATTCGTCCAAAACAATCATATCATATTTCGGAGATACATCTTTTAAAGGCATATTTTTAAATAATAGTCGACGTATTTCGGTATCGGTATATCCAGTAGATAAATAATACCGTTTTGCCAAACTATGATAAGTATGGACGGTGAGATTTTGTATCTCATTTTTCTCAACGGTTTCTTTTACGTCTTTGCGTAATGATGCGTTATAGGTTAATTGTAATATTTTGGTGTCTGGCATCTCTCTTGCTATCGATAAAATCAGAGTCGTTTTACCGGTTCCGGCAACCGCATCCACCATGACATTATGTCCTTCTTTGACGGTGTCTAATATACATTGTTGTTCTTCGCTTAGCTGTATCATACGATATATATATTATTATATTGGTTCGCTATACAATAATATAGATTAACGTTTATACCAATTATTTATATTGTTAATGACTGATTTATTTTTTGAATTGTATTTTGAAAAGCCTTTGTATTATTATTGTTATATGCGTTGAAATACGAATATAAACCATAAGATGTAATATCTTCTTTTAACCAATCAACCTCTCGTATAAAACAGCTAATATTATTCATTATTCGTATTATATAAAACCATATATCATCTTGTTTATCACAGGTATTTAAATATATTTGTTCATTAAAAATTAAATTATTTGTTTGATGGAAAAACTGTGGTTTGTATAATATAGACCCCTTCCCTGTAACAAAATTGTACAATGAATAATTTTGTAGTTCATTACGCTGATTATAATCAAAATCTTCAAATTTATCGAGTTTAGGTGTAAATCCCCTATACCCAATCACACATTGTTGTTTATCATAATCATTTACCAAATTTGTAATCAAATTATCAGAATATATAGTATCATCATCTATGGTTATTATAATACAATCTTCATTCCACTTATCTTTTAATAGTGGTAATAACTTGCGATAAGGTCCAGTGTTTTTAACCCAATTTATTTCTATAAGTGTATTATTTGTTTTTATAAATGTTAATAATTGGTTATTTGTAATTATTTTATTTTCAAATCCTGCGTCTAATAAATAGGGTTCTTCTGACAAATATAAATATATTTTATCAGGAGTGGTCGTTTGAGATGTTACGGATTGTAGTGTCTGTAATAAAATATCTTGATTTTGAAATATAGATGTTAGTGAGATATAAACAGGTACATTTATAGGTTGGTATGGTAATGGGGATTCATTTTTTTCTAATAAATACTGAATTCTATAAATATGTTTATATGGGTCACTAAATTCTTTATCTCTATCACACCTGATATTTAAAACATCTAATAATTTTAAATTTAAAGCTTCAAATATAAATTTCCACTCTTCGTCACTTCTAAATATACCTTCATTTTGATGATTAAAACATCTTACATGCCAAGGTAATGGATGTTCTATCGAACATAAATCTTCACATATAATTAAATATTTTCTCGTGATATTTTTTAATTGTTTTAATAATTGTATACAGTTACTAGAAGTATGATGCAATACAAAAGAAACAATAATAACATCGTATGAATTATTTCCCAATGGTATATTTATACCGTCATATGTTAATCCTCCTCCAAAATATCCTCCAGTACCATTTGTTTGTTGGGTTTCTAAATCAATCATTTCATAAATAAACTGTTTTTTTTGACAGTATTCATTAAAATTATTTCCACCAAAATCTAAAATTTTCGTTTTTGGTGGTAAATCTAATTTGTTTAACAGTTCTTCGATGTATGGTAATCTTAATATGTTTGCGGGTTCACCAAGTAACTTGGTTTCTCTATGTACTATTTTGTTACATGATTTGTCATGTTCATAAATATAAAAATCACTGGGAGATGTAGTGTCATTATTAAATCCCAAAATTTTTTGCGGATATTTATTTGGTATATGCTGAATAAGTTTCCATTCTTGAAAGTGTTGTTTGATATAAGTTGTAAATTTTCTGAATTTAACGTGCGCTGCGTGATTAATATCATTATCATTAGAGTAAATAATCACATATCTTGTGGACATATCAAATAAATTTTTCATATATTCATGAAATACATCGTCTTCAATTAAATGGTAAGTTACATCACAACTCAATACTAATTCACCTTTTACACTACTATCAAGATTATCAATATTCATAAAACATTTATTTGAGTCGTCTTTAAATATTTCCTTACATTTTGAAATTATTGTTGGACTTACATCAATTCCGGTATATACTTTATTTTCCGTATGAATTAACTTTAATTGATTTCCATCACCTACTCCATAATCAATTATTGACTGTATATTGTTGTTTGTTATGAAACTATTTATTATATCCGCTTTAAATATTGATAAGTTATTATAACTGCCTGATCCGGAATTGCCACCTTGATTATACCGTTCGTTCCAATATTCTTTTGAATTAAACATATACAATTAACAACAAAGTTAGTTTTATATATTTATTAAGGATATATATATTCTTAAAATTCTAACACCTAAACGCATACGCAAAAATACCAACCGCAATCAGTCCAATAAAAAGTCCCATATGATAATGATATTGCATATTGCGATACATTTTCATCCAGGCTTTTGTTTGTTCTGGTGTATCAATGTGTTCGAGCATATATGTTTTCTTAGGAGTGAGAACATAGTAAAAATAGTTAGTTATAAACGCGGACGTAGTTGAGATACAAACCATAGACATAGTGGAAAAGGTTTTATTCATAATCAGAGTATTATACAAAATAAATAATACGGCAATAAGGAAACCTAAACCATATCCAGTATAATAAATTCGTGTTCGTTCATCAACAATTTCTTTGTAAATTGCTTGTAATTCATCCGGTAATTGTTTTTTATACTTCTTCATGGTATCATTGTTCGACATAGCATTTGTCATATAAATCATTCCAATGATAAAAACGATAGAAATCGCACAACTTATTCTACACGCCATTGTATAATATACAGTATAGTATACAATGATAGATAATTTTTACGTTATGGTTATATTAGGTATATTGGGTATTATTGTAATTGTTAGTAATATTATTGTTCTTATTGGGTAATTAGCATGTTTGTTTTTCGGTAGAAAAAAAGAACACCTGTACTAACCTACCATCATCTTTGTTAGTACCGAAATAATCCATACTACTATGAAAATGATTTGCATTAAAAATAACTAATCGATTGAATACATTTCCAACTTGGTCGACTAAGTCCCATTTGGTAACATCTTGTGAATGTTCATCCATTTGTGCTTTATTCTCTTTTATTTTTTGTTCTTGTTCTAAGCGTGTTCCATCTTTATACCTATATAATCCGGTCCCTGAAGTAACGGGTGCGTCTGGGGTTAAATACAAAACACCCGCCCAATTATTCCATGAATCTACATGAAACCAAGACCGATTTCGTGATGTTGTATATTGAAACGCTCCATTATAGTTATTGTCTGTTTTTTCCAAGGGAAAACGTGTTATTTTTCCTCCAAATGGTAATACCCATCGTTGGATCATGCCTTTTATTTCCTCAGTAGCATGTGATACGGTTCTTTGTCCTGGATAATTACCTCTAATCTTAAAGTCCTGTGTAAGTATATATTCTCGCGTTTCCATTGGGTTATTATAAAAATTATCAATAATAAATAATATAGGAGTAGGTGGTTGTTGAGTTATGGCTAATTTATTCTCATTCTTGTTCTCGGTGTCTTCCTTTCCTATCTCTGTAATCTTCATTATACCCTTATATGTAAATGTATAAGTAATTCTTTATATATTTACATTTACTCTATTTTGATTTTGTTAATCGGCTTTCTGCGTGTATTTTTAACTCGCTTACGAAACGTTTTGTTATTTTGAATACCTCTTAATAATCTCATTTGAGCGGCAGCCTTTTCCTTAGTAGAACATTTGGCGAACACCTTTTTAGATTCCGGATTATATACTTTGTAACAAGGTTTATTGCGAACTTTGCGAGTTTTGTATGGCATTCTATACATTAGAAAAAGAAAAAATTAATACAGTTCGTAAATTTCGGCAGTGTATATAGGACCGCCATATACAACCGCGGTTTGATACATACCATTTGCGGACACTGAAATAGCTTGCCAAACTTGAGCGTTAAGCGTTGGGTCAGGCGACCTCTTCCAATTCAGTCCAAAATCGGTAGAAACAAATACATATCCATTTTTTTCTACTGCGGTTTGAAACCGTCCACTTGCTGATATTGAAATTGCTTGCCATTGTTTGTCACGCACATTCGCATTATCATTCTTCGTCCAATTGACGCCAAAGTCATTCGATGTATACACTTCACCGGTAACTTCAATCGCTGCCATATATCGCCCATCTGAAGACATATCGCACCCTACCCAGTTATGATCGTCAAACTCACTATTTGTATCATTAATAATGGTGGTTGTATTCCATGATTGCCCGTAATTTGTGGATAAATAAATCGCCTCACAGACAATAACCTGTCGTTTTCCATCATATGACATAGACATACCTGCGGTAGGAAATGATTGAATGGAGTTATACAAATCTCCGGCAATATTCGTGTTACGCGTCCACGTTTGTCCGTAGTCGGATGATTGGTACAACCCATCTCCAGAGGAGATAACTGCTTGATATTGCCCGGTAAGGCACATTGTTACAAAGATTTGAGAAGTTCCGAAATTATAAACCTGAGCCCAGCTAATTCCATAATTACTGGAAACGTAAATATCTTTACCATTCACTGCGGTTTGGTATTGACCGGTTAACGAAATACTAATGCTGTTAGTAAGCGCAGTCCCAATATTTTGGCGTTGTATCCATGTAGTTCCAAAATTATTCGATGTATATATGTCTCCATATTCTTCAATCACAGTTTGATACTTACCACTTGCGGAGATGGATACCGCAAGCCAATTTTGATTGCCTATAGAGGAGTCTGTTTTGTTATTCCATGATGCACCATACTGGTCGAAAGCACCTACATCATCATTTACTAGGGCAATCAGTATGGGGACACTGTAGGTTTGTGTAATATTCGTGGTCGTGGAAGTGGTTTGTTTACGAACATTTGTTTGTGACTCAGAATAATTAATTAAGTTATCAATAAATGACAAGTTTGTAGGTCCAACGTTACTAATCGGACTATAGGGTTCTTGCTCGATGTCTACTTTCAATGTAATATGAATACCATTGGGTATATACAGCAAATCTCCTTCGATAAAACCATCAGTAACTCCAATATTTTTTTCTTCTGGGCGATTGTCGAATATATTCGTTCCTGACGCATAACGTAAATTTTCGCTAACGCCGTGAACTTTGAAATATCCAGATAGGTCGGTTACTATGGTCCCATTGATGTTAAAATCAAATTTATTAAACAATTGTATAAGTGCACTGGGGTCAAATACTCCCTGATTCACATTATAATGTTGTTCTCCTGCGAAGAGCGTAGAAAAGCCATAGGGAGCACCGAAATATTCTAACACCGTGTAGTTAAAATCACTATATAAAGTTGATAATCTTCCCATAGAAACGATACTATCGGTAGTAATGTATTTTAATAAATCTTCGGATGTAATTGTAACCGTGTCATTTACTAACATGTCATTACTGGCATCGAACTCCAGAAAAAGCGTTTTATCATTGTTTTCATCTTTGGTAATTCCAATTCTATCGTTCATTCTACGAACTGAATATTGTATTTGAAGAGCATCGGTAACATCAAATCTATTTGCGACCGTAGTATCTTGTACTTGAATCTCCGGAAAACTTTGTTCTATTGCGAATCCTCCTGATGAATCAATGGCATAATTATCACCTACATATGCTCCATTGGAATTTTGTGTATTAGGTGGATATCCAGACATGTTATATACACTATAAAAATAATTTTTATAGATTTTCCAAATGTAATACTAAAGGGGCGGTATATATCTTACTTAAAAGTATAGGGGGCGTTTCATTTTCAGTGGTATAATCAAGACTTGTAAGTTGGGCGGGTGTCTGACTCAACAAATCCAATCGTATAGACATTCCAGAGGACAATGAAATAATATCCCCGGCTATAAATCCTTCTTGGTATGTTTTATTAGAACGATTATTAAACGGGTCCTCATTGTAGAGGCTTTGTAAAATAGTAGAAATACGATAAATATTGATGTTCCCGGATACATCATACCCTCCCATTTGATTCAGTGAAGTAAATATATCTACAAAGTCCTCGTTTGTAAATCCCGGTTCCTCCAAGGTTAATGTTCCAGATACGTCAAACAAAGATACTTCGTCTGCGTGTTCGTAATAATTAATAATAGTTCGTTTAAAATCGCGATATATAGTACTAAATCCCCCCACGCTGATGATGTTATCGGTAATAATATCGGGCAGAAGGTCTTGATAGTTAAATGAAATGTCTTGTATCGGAAATGACCCAGAAGACACGTCAAACGATGATTGAAGTATATTGTTATTGGATGCGTCTTTAAACAATCCTATTTTTTCATTAAATGTCCGTACATTGACCTTAATTTGCAGAGCCAGTGTTAAATCAAGTTCTTCTACATCCATTTCGGTAACCATGGGTATTGTTCCAAAATGTTGTTCTAACTTAAATCCACCTATTGCAGGTATAGCATAGTAAACCCCAATAAATCGTGAATATTGAGTAGTAGATGTTTCAGTAGTCATAGCAATTATACTATATGTACTGAAAGAGTATTGACTCATAAATCATAAATCAGTTTAAAATCTAAGCAAAATGAAAAATTCGAGTTATTCATGGGTAAAACTCGTCCACGTTCATCGAATAGTCGTATCCTTAATCGTTGAATATCTACTGGACCAAAATATCGCCGTGGCTCAGTAATAATATTAAAGTCATTTTCCATTATCAAACTAAAATACGAGCCTTTGATTGATATGCGTGCTAAAATATTCGGACTCATAATAGAATTATTAAAAACATTGACAAACTGATTATTCGCACTATTCGCAAAGTCGTCGACTGCTAAATAAATATATCGTATATTTGCTGGTTCGATTACCGTATCGGCAATGTAACTGGTTGAACCACGATATTTCCTCTTTATAAATCCTAAGTTCCACCCGAATTTCGTAGAAACCTCCACTTTATCCACATTTCCATTAATGTCTTTTGTAAAATCTAATGTGATAGATTTGATTAACCCAGCGTGAAGTCCAGTGGGGGAGATAGATACCTTACCTGTTCCTGACCCCGATGATGTTATATCGTGGGTTAAGGTAATGTATGAGAAAATATCAGTAGGATTCACAAGGGTATCGTTCGAGTTGCGTGGAGATAATAACTTATTTACTGTATCTAGTAAGTCACTCGCATTGTAATTACCGTCGGGAATAGTTATTATTTTTTCTGAATTGACTAGGTTACTTGAGTTATCAAACGCATTATGGGATACATGTAAATATAAGAAATTATTACCAAACTCTTTACATATACCATAGAATGACACGGGTAATTCAAGTGAAGATAAACTCATCGAAACAACCTTGTTGAATTTGATTGGCATTTGTATAGAAAAGTCTGAACTTTGGGTGCTATATAAATTATCACGGAATCTCGTATCTATATTTAAACTTTTCGTAAGGATACGTGTATTTAGTTGATTTAATTTTCCTGGAAAAAACTCACTATTGGACGAATGAACGAACTGTGTATCCTGGCGGTCTATCAATTCATTGGTGCGAGGTTCTATTTCTTTAGAAATGGGCGTATCCATGGTATCTAATTTGTAATTTTCTGGAACCGTTGTAGGCTTAGCTAAATCCCCTTTCCTGCATTTTACAAATATTAACCAATTCTTTGCTAATTCTAAAAATTCGATTAAATCGCGTTTGAACCGTTTATTGATATGTCCGCTTGATAATAGTTTTTCGCGGATACTATATTCTTTCAATTCAATATCGCCTTCAGTATATTTGGTATTGGGGTTTATTTGAAAAAATCGCTCCAAATCATTTATATTATAGTTATTTATATCTAAATCTAATTGTTCCATTACTTAACTACGAGTATATATTATTATATCATTTGAATTATAAATAATATTCTGCGATTTAGTATAGTAAGTTATATTACGAATATTTCTTTTCGGCAGTTTTATTATACGGTAATATAATAATATGTCTTCAAGTGATTATACGGCTCTACGTAAATTAAAAGAAATACAAAATAGTTGTGATGTAGATGAATTTGGAGATCCACTGTCTTCATCATGGTACGATATCCCGATGGATGAGAGAACCGATTGTAGTGTAGTATTAGGTACTGGACCTACCGGTCCTATGGGACAAACCGGACATACGGGATATACGGGGTATACGGGACCCGCAGGTGATACAAATGGTGGTATATTTACTATATATGCTGAATCGCCAGGGTTCTATGCGTCTAATGCGGGTTTTATATTTGCGTTCGGTGCGGGGATGGAAGGTTCATCCACATCTGGGGTAGAAATAGGTGCGGATTGTTCGCTGAATTATATAGGTGTTCGTGTAGCATCTACACCTACCTCTTCGGGTGCTATCGAAATATATAAAAATGGCAATGCTACGGGTATTGTTCTATCCGCATTATCCGACCATCACTTTGAATCTGACTTGAGCTATGGTTTTTTACAAGGGGATTATATAAATATTAAATGTCTAACTGGAAGTGGTGGGTCAGTAGTAAACGTCTCTATGTGGTTTTCAACGCAAGGTGTAAAGGGCGAGAAGGGAGATATTGGTGAAAAGGGCGAAACGGGCGACCAAGGTCAAATTGGTCCTATTGGTCCGGAGGGTATTAAAGGAGATACTGGAGACACTGGATATACGGGTCCGCATGGTATTAGAGGAGCACCCGGAATTCAAGGTGAAATCGGTCCTACTGGGTATCAAGGTATCCAGGGAGAAATAGGTCCGATAGGCTCAAAAGGACACACTGGCGAGATAGGTCCTACTGGTTATACTGGGTATACCGGACAACAAGGCATTCAGGGTGTGATTGGATTAACCGGTTATACGGGGTCTACTGGTCCTCGTGGTATCCAGGGAGAAATAGGTCCGATAGGCTCAAAAGGACACACTGGCGCGATAGGTCCTACTGGTTATACTGGACCTCGCGGTATTCAGGGCATTCAAGGCATTCAGGGTATTCAAGGTGTGATTGGATTGACCGGCTATACTGGTTATACTGGTCCACAGGGTATTCAGGGTATTCAAGGTGTGATTGGATTGACCGGCTATACTGGTTATACTGGTCCACAGGGTATTCAAGGTAATATTGGTCCAGAAGGTCCAAGAGGACAAATTGGGTTAACCGGTTATACCGGTCAACGAGGCATTCAGGGTATTCAGGGTATTCAGGGCGAAATCGGACTAACTGGATATACCGGCGAACAAGGCATTCAAGGTATTCAGGGCATTCAAGGCATTCAAGGCATTCAAGGTGAGATCGGCGTAACCGGTTATACGGGGTATACTGGTCCACAGGGAATTCAAGGTATCCAAGGTGAGATCGGCGTAACCGGGTATACAGGGTATACTGGGTATACTGGACCACAAGGCATCCAAGGTGAGGTGGGAGTGACTGGACCTACAGGATATACCGGTATTCAGGGCGAACGTGGATATAGAGGTGAAGGAGGAGAGGTTGGTTCACAAGGAGAAAAGGGAGACACCGGATATACCGGGTATACGGGTCCTCAAGGAGACAAAGGTGAGCCTGGACCACAAGGTATTTCGGGCAATGATGGTAATGACGGTCCCGTAGGACCAAGGGGATATGATGGTATAGACGGACCCATCGGTAAAACAGGTCCAACTGGTGAAGTCGGTCCTGGATTTTTAGAATCTTTAAATGAAGATATTCGTTTTAACGGTGGAATAACAGTAAGTGGTGATAGCCACTTTGAGAATCATGTAAGGATTGATGATGAATTATGTGTATTTTCAAATATAACGGTGTCTGGTGATATCTTACCTGGCACTGGCTATTCTAATAGTATTGGTTCAGTAGAAAAACCATTCAAAAATGTATACATTCAAAGTTCTACATTATATTTTGTAAATGAACTAACTCGCGAAGAAGAATTGGCATTTGAACCTCCTGTTGTAAATTCTCTTTCAATCATAAATGGAAAATTAGAACTAAGCATAATTGATACCACGACAAACGAAGTCACCTCCAATTTAAAAGTAGGAAGCAACTTTGTAAATAGGAGAGAAGATAAATCCTTTTTTGATACCATTACACAACAACCGTCGGTATTCACCAAAGATACATCCGTTTATACTGATGGTTCTAGTAACACTACAAAGGACTTAACCGTGTATTGGCACTATGACGATATTATTGCGTTTATGACAGATACTTCCTACCAAGCATTTTATAATAATGATACCACTTACAATAGGATAATACCTCATATTAATAATCTGTATGTGGATATATCCTATTCGACGGTAACTAACGGATGGGCGAATTATAAAACAATACCTATTAATAGTGATTACAATGTTTCCCAATACAAATCCATGACAATAACCCGCAAAGAAAATGCTCCCAGTGGCAATTCCTCATTATCCACGTTAATGTTCCAAGACGACATTGTGAATTTTGATGTTCGTGTATACGGCGAAAATCTGGGATATAATTACCCTTCAGTAGAAGAAAGAGCTCTTATTTATGAAGGGGTAACATTTAAACCACCGAGTCCTCCGGGTGTATTTAATTTTAACAATAGCAACATCAATAATTATCAACAATTGACTTTATCGTATAATTATACCGAACCCGAACAAGGTAATCCCAATTCTACCGCGGTATTAGAACAAAGTCAAACAAAATACGCCGAAAATGACACATTGGCAAGTAGTTCCTACGCATTAAACTCCACCGTGAATACAGATATAGAGACGGACGAATCAATCACCGGAGGCAATAATTTCACAATGGTATTAAATGGGCTTCGGGCGGGTACCCAATATGATTTCTTGACAAGAATTAAAAATGATTTAAATGCGAATTATACAGTAAGTGATAATTCATGGAATCTTGTCGGAACTACTGTACCTTTTGATGAGGTGAATGGTCCAACCACCTATACCACATTGCCTTCCAGTGGTGGATATTCATCCACGTATGTCCCACAATTAACTTATAATACGACTACAAATGTAACTACTCCTACCTCGATAAACGCAACCATCACATACATTAATGTATCCGACAATCAAACTGTTGTTCCTGGAAAAACGAGTATTCAATCGTTTGAAGTTAGCAACTCGGGGGCAACAACGGGTAGTACCAGTGGATTTGGAAAATACATTGATGATATAAATGATTTGGTTCAAGTAAAAGCATACATCAACAACGATTTAAAACAAACCATCTCGTATCAGGGATTTACCCCAACAGAGAGCACTAAATCTGGGACAACCACGAGAACCGTAAGTTCAACCGGAGTAAATTATTTTGACAGTAACGAACAAGGAGATATACACGCAAACGATTCACAACAACAAGGGTTTAGATTGTATGGTAAATTCAAATTAATAACCATACCTAACAATAGTGTAGAAACCGGAGTAGGTATTCCAAGTAGCATTCCCTATTCATTAAAACTAGAGTTTTTGCGCGATATTGCCAATAGTGGGGGGTCGGCATTAACCGCAACTTCATCGGATATATATGTCGACGAATTACCGAACAATCCCTCCATTTCACAGAAAACGGAAACCGCAATAGTAACCAGTGTAGTGTGGACGATGGGTATTCCAAGCGTTCAAAAATACAAAATAGACTGTACGAGAACCTATGCAAATGTCAATTCGCAGTATAAGTTTATTCGCGGCGATAGAAAATTGTCTTCTGTAACTAACGTAAGTAATTCATCAAACACGTCGAATAGTAATGGTTTTACAAATGGTACTATATACATTGATAACACCGCAATTACTGCGACCGGCGAATATGTATATGACGATTCACAATTCTCAACCGCAAATAACAACACCCTTCATAATCTGCATTATACCGGTTCTCGTGACAGTAATGACTCATTGGTTACATTGAGTGAGACAGTATACTCATTAAAATCGTCGGGAGTAAGTAATAACATGAGCGTTGCGGTGAATCATCATTTTGACAAAGAGAGTTATACTGGTATGGGTACTAGTCTTTCATCCAAATTAACGCTCGTAGATATACACGAATTAGCAGGCGCTACGATAGACAAATTAAATGATGATTTAGGTGGACTGGCAATAGACGAATATAACTCACATACAACCATACCAAAAGATTGGACGTTATTATACTACAATGGTGTATTTAAAGCATCCAACTATCCAAGTGTTCCCGGATACGAATGGAACGGACTCGCCGGTAATTATACATACAACGCAGGACTTTCCGGCTTATCAACAAGTGGAACAGAAGAAACGACGGGTACGAGATACAAATGGATAGCATTTAAATTAAATAAACTTTCTTCGAGTCAATATCAGTTGAATAATAAATATTACAACCTGAAAGACACAGGCGGAATCAAATATTTATCAGTGACTGATATGCTTTCCAATAGCGGATTATTTACTTCTTCGTCTATAAATAACCTATTTAATAGTAGCAATAATGATATAATCGGATTCTGTCGAGTAACCAAAACGATTAACGGTTCAAATCTTCCATATATCGGTAATTTGAAAATAGATTTCTCTCCTACTGGAGGAAATTGGACGTTAAATGGTTCCGCACAAACTGGATATGCTGGTTCAGTAAGTCAATCGAATGGAGCTCGTGTATTTTCCGGAACCGAATATGGTTTTTATCTATCCCCAGCATCGGTGAATGATGATTTAACCATGTTTGTAGGAATAAAAGTATAATTTTTAAGAAATATGTCTTATATTATATTAGGTGTATAATATAAATAATAATGAGTGATACAGTAAATCTTGACATAGACGAAAAAGTAAATGTACTATTTAAATCAGCTCTTGGGTTTCCATCGGCAGAAGAATCAAGACAATGGTATGAAGAGACTACGGTTCCGTTTAATAACTATATAATAGGTGAGAACATATTTTTAGATGAAGTTCCGTCATCTCCAGATTTTAATATAAATGGTGTAGTTAGGACTGCTACCGACATAGGTCTCACCACAAGTGATTTCGCACAATATAATGATGACGAGAACAATAAAGCAACTTGTAGTATCGTGGATGATTCAACGGGAACCGTTCGCCGATATAATTTACTAATTTTAGAAGAAACGCCGGAACTAGCTAAGCCATATTCATCATGGTATAAATTAAATAGTGATTCTGATAATATTATAAAGGATTCGTTACAATTTAACTACAAACAATATACTGAGAACTCTGTATTAAAACAACCATACATATATAAAGTAAACACTCAGAAATCATTGAGCACTCCCATGCCTTTTGGCAAATTTGGCGGTAATTGGTTGGTTGATTTTAAATCCGGAATCGTCCTATTTTCCGACGTGGATAATTTCACAAATGGAACACAAACTAACGTCGTGTTTCAAATCAACAGCTCAAACAATCGTCCGGTATTGAGTATCTACACATACATTGGCAGAAAGGGACTTGCCCGACTGATAACTACCGGCGATGATGTAAGTGAAATTACAGACCCGAAACCGAATCAAATATTCATTAATAACACCACAAATTATATGCTTAGATATGACGGAACACAATGGCTATCAATTGGAGGAAGTAGTGAAGTTGACGCAAACCTAGATTTAAAAGCACCTAAGGATAATCCAACATTTACAGGTAACGCCCGGATGGACGGTGGGTTTATAAAACAATGGTTCTAAGATAATATATATTCATAAATATATACTATGTCTATTGCTACACTAAAACGAAAAACACAAACAAAATATAATAACATGAGTGTAGGCTCTCAAGGGTTTTCCATTAATGGTGTGTTTCGTAACCAAGGTTATGTAGGACAAACATCATTGTCCCGTTCTTTTCCTAGAACTTTGCAGCAAGGTCACGGCGGTTGTTGCGGAACATATAACAATGTACCGGTCGTAATGTCTTCTGTAACGAGCACGGAAGATTCTAAGACTGTAAAAAAGAGTGTATTAGGAACGTCGGGTATGTTACGGTCAAAATACAGATGGGTGAATCGTCCACAGCCATATGCCACCGTAAAACCAGATGTAAATAACAATACTAGCGACCAAAGTACATACACTACTAACAAGGCAAAGAAGACGGTCAGTGAAATTAAAAGGGGAAATGACCCAGATGACACTTCATGCACTAATGTAAACACCAATACCAGTTCGTGTGTGAACCAGAAGAATGTATGTGATAGTGTGCGTCCTGAGGAGGAGTATCTTCCTATTTCTAGCGGACTGTATACTGAACTATTAAATAACACGTGTCAGGAAAACGATGTCGTTACACAAAGACCAACTTGCGGAGTACCCTTACCCGGTTTATAAAATTGAAATGGTGTAAATAATAGAATGTAAGTCATTATATTATTTAAAATGTCAAAACCCGATTCAGACCCAGAATTAGAAGCTTATTTACAAAGTCTTCCACCCAAAGAAGTAAAGGCTTACCATATTGCGAAAGACCATCTTGGTATGACCTATCAATATGAAAAAAGTATTGGGTATTTAGCATGGAAAAAAAGTCAAACTGAAAATAAATAAATGTCCCTATTTCTGTTGGTTTAGTTTATAATCTTTATAATTCATGACTTGTCCTTGGAGTTTAGATTCACTAACAACCCCATTCAGTAAATTTGTTTTGAATCCATTCAATTTGTTTTCTTTTTTTATTGGTTGTAGGATAGAGTAGTTTCTAACAGGTCCCACTGATATAAATTTATTGCGATAGAAAACGCGTTCTGGTTTTCTTGGAACGTTATTTTCGTCGGTTGTATCGGATTGGTTCTTCGTTTTATAATTCTTAAGCTTTGCGAAAGGCGCGTCTTTAAACATGGATTTACCGGAACTATTTTTATCTGTGTCTTTTGATTTCTTCTTTTCAACCATATGTATTTGTATAAATGGCGAAGGTTCTGTTTCTGGAGTTGTTTCATCGTCAACAAAAAAGTCCCTACATCTATATATTCTCACGTATTTCATTGCTACTGCGTTTAATATAGCATAGGGAATTGGCTGTGAATCTGAATAATATGAAAATCCTTGTTTGTATGGGTCATAATACATAATAATATTTCCCTTGGGTGTCTGTTCTATCAACGTTTTCTGTTTCCATTTTCGTTCTAACTCATTATCAACGTCTCTCATTGTTTTTATGTAGTCGTCTTTGAAATAAAACTCCTTATCTATATTTGAATTCATATCACTATTGGACTGTTTAAATGTATCTAAGAACGCATTCGTATGTTTACTATTATATTCTTTTGTAATATCTACAGGCGGTATTATTACTTTGTTGTAATCATTTATACGTTTTAATACATGTCTCCATATCATATTTCCGCCAACAAAAATAATCGGTTTTATCAAATTCATCATATGTTCTTGCGCCGGTTTCATAAAAAAATCCATACTGATATAATCAATTAGAATATAATGTTTATGCTGTTTTACTTGTTAATATTAGTCTTTCTTAGACGTTTGTTCTGTAACCTCTGCCAATCTTACTTCGAACAATTCCTTGATTTCATTGTTTAGAAATGGAACTTCGATGCGCTCATACGTCTTATATGGATTGTCTGGATGAATACAAACCAAATATAAACTGGTTACTTTTTTCCCATATTTATGTTCGAGAATAGTTTTATACACATTTAATTGAAGGGCATAATGCCAAAAGTTAGTATCAGGAAGGTGTGAAATACACGGCGTGGTAGAATATTTGCCGAAATTACTCTCGTGTTGGATTTCTTTACACCTTTTCCAATCATAAATCTGTAATGTTCCGTCGGGGTTCTCAAAAATCATGTCGACTGACCCAGACAATTTCAACTCCTCATAATAAATCATCCATTCTGTACGATATGGTTTCAATTCTTTGAAATCATCCGCGAATTTGTTGAAATAGGTAAACTCTATGCTATTATTTACCACTTCTTGATTATTATAGTGACATTCAATGTCATAATGCATTCGGGTCCCAGCATTAGCAGCTTGGTCTCTGTTATCATCCCACATTTTATTAATTTCTTCTCGTGTCATCTTGTAGTATTTATAGGAAGGGTCTGTACCCCATTTCTTACTTTTCAAGATATTGGTGATAATCTTGTCAGAATCAAACTTTTCAAAATGATGATGATTCCATGTGGTTACTGATGTATATCCGCCTCTATCGCCGAGAACAGTATAAATATGCGGACCTTCCTCAAACGATATATCCTTGTCACGTGGATGAGGATTCAGTTCCGCCAAATATGTTGGAACCGGGTATTCAACTTGTTCTACGAAATCGGACATGTGCGTTGTCTTGTATATAAACTATAAAAAAGATGTAGTGATATGCAGAAATCAATTTTTTACGCCATTTGAATATTATGCTACATATTCAACTATGCTTTTGATATTCTGTTTCACTTGTGTAAATATATCTTTTCTTAACTTCTGGAACAAAGTATCTTTTGTCATGTTGCTACCAAGCACCTTTCCATGATAATTTAGGTATAATTCGTTGTATTTTTCAGTTGTGTTAATTTGTTCGCTATGAACGTCATACCAATATGTTTTAAAGTCATACAAGAACTGGTTTGAAATGCGACGTAAATACTTATCTAAGTCATTGTTTTGAATCTTCATCCACTTCTTTGTACCAGTTTCGTCCAGGTTGAAGATATAGAATGTATTTGAACTATCAAATGTTCGTATAGGCACGGCATTCGTATCCATCTTATTAATAGCATTCGTCATAAGATGTTTTAATCCTCCTAATAAATCGTTCTCGTAAACCGACGGTAAACTATTATGGACGTCGGGTAATATCTCCTTCTTTATCCACTCCGAGAATGTCATTGTCATATGAGATACACTTTCTTCACTATTCAAATACTCTAATATATTATATTTTCGTTTCGCTACTTGCTGCAGACGTCGATTGTCTTTTTCGAGCTTGTCAATTCGAGTAGACATATGTTGAATTAATCGATACATTTCATGCTGGGTTGGAATAGGTGCTAAGAGGTCAATTTCATTGTTTTGTTCGCGTCTTGATTTAAATAGGAATTCACAACACAATAAGTGCCGGTCATAGTTGAATTTTTCTTTGTATGTTCGCTTGCAATAATTACAGTCGTAGGTAGTCGACATTGGTGTTGTTTTGATATCTCCCACGACCTACGTTGATTTTCAATTTTGCGAGTATTTAGAAAGTATTTAAGAGGACGGGACTGATAAATAATTTATCGTATAGTTGTATACAATGTTAAAGAGTCTTTTATCAAATAGTAGAGTTCAAACAATACTCATCTCCCTTCTAGCTTTATTTACAATCACACAGACATTGAAGTATATGGATTTATATGAAGGTATGGAGAACAAGAAAGATGTTAAAATCAGTTCCGACCATAAGAAAATCGCAAAAACATACAACTTTTAAATCTTCAAGGGGGTGGGTAATGTAGTATCTAAGCAAAACGTATGAAACGGTATATAATTTATCACATAGTATATTATATACACAACACAATGAGCCAGTATTTTGATAAAAGTGAATTGTTTTTAGAACCAAAAGTAAAACAATATGGTAGTCATATGGTTATGTCTAACGTCCATAAACCCAACAAAACCAAATACGTGAATGTTGACACAAAGTTTAGTGACGAGTACAATAATTTTACCGTAGCAAACTACAATATTACCTTGCCCGAACGTATCAACGATGTCAAGACGATTACTGTTACCAATATGGAATTACCTATGTCATTTTATAACATTTCATCCGCATTGGGTAATAATAGTTTTCAAATTACCAATTTAGAGGTTGATAATACAATACCATATTTAACACAATTATCTACAGGGACTATTAATGCAGACAACAAATTCGTAGATACGATTATCATTCCCGATGGTTATTACACGATTGATGAATTTAAGACGACTATTAATAACCAAATTAACAAACTCAAAAGAATACCTACCAATAGTAACGGCAATATTGTAGTTGACGAGAACGCAGCGATTGTATATGAATCAGACGGAGTTACCATAATAACCTTGACTACCGACAACTGTTTATGTGATGCTGATGGAACCCCCACCTATATAAAATGGGGAGATGCCGACCACACTACCATTCCCGATGGAAGTGCTGCTGGTGATTATGTGCTCGATGCTTACGGAAATTTCAAAGTAAAACTAACCAATGGCACCTATGTATTCGTAAGCAATCACTTAAAAAACACGGATGATTTGCGTTTTGATTATTATACAAAAGGATCGCGTGGTTCTCAAGGATATTTTTATTCAACGGGTTCCAATATGGAAATTGATTTCACGATTAACGACGCTGGAAATTTTGATAAGTACAACTTTAAATCAAAACTCGGGTGGGCGTTGGGTTTTCGTAACTTAACTTATACGGTCACTTATAATTATGCGCCTTCTCAAGGTGATTATGACCCGACCGATGGATTAGGTCCCGACGGACAGCCACTGACCTATGGCGATTTTTTAGTAGATTTAAATTCGCCCCGTTACGTCTATTTGGCGTTAGAGGAATTCAATAAGGGTAACCAAAACTCCTTTGTATCCCCCACGTCTTCGTCTTTAATTAATAAAAACATAATTGCGCGTATTTCGTTGGACCGTGCGAATCACGGATTTGGCGAGTATTTACCTGCGAATAAACAGAATGGATTGTTATTAAGCGATATTCGTGGATATAGTGGTAAAATCGATTTACATAAAATTAATCTTCAAGTGGTTAGTGACATTGGAACTCCATTACCCTTGAATGGCTACGACTTTTCATTGTGTTTGGAGGTGGAACACGATTAATACGATAAAAAATTGAATCCAAGTATAATAATTTGAATTCAATAAAATAGAAACTATTATCATGACTGAGTTTGAAAAAGGATTGGATGCGTTCAAATGCGATGCTGATGCTGATGCTGATGCTACTTCGGCGGGAATAAAACATGTAGATATTGGAAGTGTGGGTTCTCCTCCTATTATGAAGGATGACCTTGACCTAGCTGAACTTTCGACAGAACAAAAATACGCATATCGAAAATTTGTCAAGGGGGAAAACTTATTTATAACTGGACCAGGAGGCACGGGCAAAACACATCTAATAAAGCATCTGATTGAAGTTTCGACAAGTATCAAAAAAAATATACCTGTATGTGCGATGACTGGATGTGCGGCGGTATTATTGGAATGTAACGCTCGTACCCTTCATTCTTGGAGTGGTATAAAACTCGCAAAAGGGGACAGTTCAGTCATCATAACGAATGTGTTACGAAATAAACATACCATGAGACGATGGCAAAAGGCGAAAGGGTTAATTTTAGATGAAGTCAGTATGCTGTCGAAAAAAATATTTGAACTTATTGAAAAGTTGGCGCGAGTCATCAAAAAAGATACCCGCCCATTTGGTGGCATGCAAGTAGTGTTTACCGGAGATTTCTGTCAATTGCCACCCGTTGGTACTTCAGGCGAGGAGGAAACGAGTCAATTCTGTTTTGAATCTTCCAAATGGACGAATGTATTCAAGCCAGAAAATCATATTGAATTGAAGACCATGTTTCGTCAAACAGATACAGTATATATAGACATCTTACAACAAATACGTAAGGGATATTTGGACGAAGATAAAAAGGCGATACTTGAAAAATATGTCAAACGCGATTTTGATTCAGAAACAACGAATGGATGTATCCCAACAAAGTTGTTCCCTTTGCGGTCGAAAACTGATTATGTAAATACTATGATGTTTAAACGATTAAATGAAACAGAGCATGTTTCCGAGGCTATTCGTAAAACCGACTGTACTACACACATGGATTCAACAAAACCACTCTCCTTTGAAACTATTCGCAAATGTCGCGATTTAAGTGAAAATGAAACGAAATACGAATTAGACTTACTAATGAATAGTATTCCGTCAGCCCAGGTTCTTCGCTTGAAAAAGGGGGCGGCTGTAATGTGTACTGTCAACTTGGATATGGATAATGCTATATGTAATGGTTCTCAAGGTGTTATTACGGACATTAAAGAATTGGCAAATGGCGATATATTACCCGTCGTCAGATTCGCAAATGGTATTCAGAAAACTATTCAATTACATTATTGGCAATCTGAAGAATATCCGACATTAGCGATCGGTCAATATCCATTATGCTTAGCATGGGCGTTAACCATTCATAAAATACAAGGAGCCACCTTGAATATGGCAGAAATGGATATAGGTCAAAGTATATTTGAATACGGTCAGAGTTACGTAGCATTGTCACGCATTCGGTCTCTTGATGGATTGTATTTATCGGCATTTAATAGTAAGAAAATCGGGGCGAATCCGAAGGTAATTGAGTTTTATGATAGGATTTCAAAGAATGCATTACCTCTATTAGAGGAGACCGACGATGAGATTGTTACAAAAGACACCCCGACAGAATTAGAAGAAGAGTCGTATGATTCAAAGAATGTAAAAGTAATAAAATTTTAATATGTAAAAATATATATAATGGTTGCTGGTAGTATATTACCCGTAACTATCCATAATGATAAATTATATTTTTTATTTGGAAAAGAGAACCCATCTGAAAAAAGTGCTAAGGGGTGGTCTGATTTTGGGGGAAGATTAGAAAATAGAGAAACACCATTTGAAGGTGCAATTCGTGAAGGGAGTGAAGAACTTAGCGGATTTTTAGGAAATAAGTCGCAATTGAAGGCACTTATACGAAAGAACGGAGGCATCTATAAACTAAAATACAACAACTACCATCTTCACCTATTTTTTATTGAGTATGACGAGAACCTTCCCAAATATTTCAATCAAAATCACCACTTTTTATGGGATAACATGGACCATGATGTATTGAATAAGTCAAAACTGTTTGAAAAAATAGAAATAAAATGGTTTTCCGTCGCCGATATGAAAAAACATCGTAAAACCTTCCGCAACTTTTATCAATATGTCACCGACTTATTACTTGAAAATAAAGAGAACATAGACACATTTGCGAGAACCAAGTTTGTAAAATAGAGTTCATTTAGTCACTCACATCTAAAAAAAATACATATTAATTGTATACAACTGTTAATATGTCCTGGAAACAATATGGAGGTATTCGCAAAAATGATAAACTCAATAACCTCGCATTAGGTACATTAGTAGCAGATGACATTATATTGAGACAAGTCAAAGTCACTACCCATATCTTTGATGACACTATTATAGCAAAAAAAGACATACAAATCCATCGTAATTTAGATGTAAGCAACAATGTAGATGTCAGTGGCGAATTAGTCGTACACAAAAACATTTACGCTCCCAACTATGTCATTGGCACAAAAAATGACCTTTCGTTGAATTTTGAAGAGGATGGTGGTTATAGAGCATATATTTCAGCAGATGTAAGCAACCAATATATTGGCGTTGGTACAAACAACCCAAACGCATTTTTTGATATCAGTTCTACGGCAATGGAAAGCTTTGCAGTCAGGAATAATTTACCTTATATAAGAAATATTTTAACTCAAAACGAGAACAATTCCGGTATTGCGGTTGATACAAGTGATAATATAGCCAGTATCGGGTTTTTTCATAAAGACGTTAGCAATTCATCTTCCATTCCGAGTTCTAAGATTATATCGGATACCTCTAACAGCAGTTTGTCGATTGATAGTAGTTTCAATACTATTCATTCCTATGTAGGAACTTACATAACCAGCCAAAATGCTACCACTATTACCACGATTAGCGGTGATATCTCATTAAATTCCGAGTCTTTATATCTTACCAGCGTTAGTGGTGATATCGTATTAGCAGCCGCGGATTCCACGTTTATTACAAGCATTAGCGGCGATATTGATATTAGTGCTAACGAAGGGGATATCACACTACAGTCATTTACTTCTACCAAACTTCGTTCCGCAGTAGCTATTTCGCAAAGAGGAGTCACCGCAAAACTGAAGAATGAACCTATCACTATATACGATAACAGTTTGGCAGAGCCATTTTTGTATGAATACTATAATGATATTGACTTGAAAACCGGTACCGCTTCGGTCAATGTTGCGATTGATAATTCAAGCACTACATTCACTCACTTGCTGACTCCTGATATAAAGGGTCTTTCTATCGGAGGAGGTGCGTATATAAAGGATAGTTCTCGTTCCATGGGAATGATTGGTCTTTCTACAACTGATGCTTCCTTTATACCTTCTCAAAGTTACGTTTCAAATAACGATAGTATAGTATATCGCACAACTACCGGCATTAATACCTACGCACCCCGATTAAATAATTATGTTATGGATATTAATGGACCAACCAGAATCGGTAATGGAGAACTTCATTCTGTAGTAAAACATACTTCTAAGATAACCGATGTACGGTCATCCAAAGGGGCTTTACATTATGTATTCGTAGCAGGAAGACGCGAAGAAAAAATAGATGAGAATTCAGAACCAGAAACCATTGGATATGCTTCATCTGATTCGGGTAAAACATGGACTAAAGTTATTATCGAAAACACCGACTCCTTAAGAACTAACGATATGTACGTTTTTGCTATCGGCGACCAGGCGTACACCATAACATCCAATGCGCGTATTCATCGTTACAATTTTTCAACCAACACCATTGATTTGACAAATACAAATTTTAATAATCTTACCACGACCTCACTTTATGTAAAAAACTTTGACGGAAGTGACCCTGGTATTTTAATTAGTAGTGCCAACCAAATATATTATGCTACCGTAGATTCCAATTTTACGAATTTAACAACATTAGAAAACAGTATTTCTACAAGTATCAACAATCTTGTTGCGTCCGATGGCTACGGAGATAAAGTATATTTTGTAGGATACGGTATCCAAAGTGTGAATTATTCTACTACCATACCTACCCTAGAAACTAGTATCACATCTGGCACCTATAAAACGGTCTCGGCATATACGGAAAATAATGCGGTTGCTGGTGGAGTGAATGTGATTTCATATACGACAAATGGAGGCACTAGTTGGAATGTTGTATATAATATTGTAGTAGACGATTTGTTATTAACCGAATACGTTATCACACGGATTCATATGTTACCAGACGGGCATGGATTAGCGATAGGAACTTACAATAATGGTACACAAGGACTTCTTTTATATACACAGGACGGAGGTAGTAGATGGAAAGATGTACCTAAAGAAATTGCTTTCCATTCCTTTGGAAATGAGGACATATTAAGATTACCCAACATAAATAGTATGTGTATTTCCAGTAACGGGTCCTTTGTATTTGCCAATACACTGGAAGATGTATCCGGTGATGAAGATGAAAATACATACAATAGTGGGTCCAGTGTTATCTATTATGGGTTGTATCCCGGTTTATTTGATGTTTATAATAACAAGGTATTAGATGTCAATGGAGGGATGAACGTAAACGGACAAATCTTACAATTTTAAAGTTGACCCTTGAAGATTTGAAATGATACATTTTTACATAATTACCTATGTAAAAATATAGAGAATCCATGCTGTAATGTATAAGCTGCAATGAACGGAATATTTTCTATCAATTATGATGACCCGCAATTAGACCTCTACGTAGTAAACGCAAACACTATCTTACGCGATATTGTTATTGGTTCTCCTCACCCTAAATATGAAATAACATTGGGGTTAGATAGTAGCATGAACGAAACCACCTATGGTCTAGCCTCTTGGTATAGTCAAGAAATCATATTGAACGAGAACCGAGCAAACAGTATAGTCACATTGAATGAAGTTGAATATCCAATCCTTAGTGTGGTACTCATACATGAAATATTACATATATTTGGAGCGGTAGGACTAGGATTGTATGGATTTATGCATATACGGGGAGAACATGACACGCCGCCAAATGTGTATACTGGGAAACACGGAATAACACAATATAGGAATGTCCTTTCCGAAAATGGAATTGACAGTAAGAACCTACACTATTTACCTATAGAAAACGATTTCGAAGAAGGGACAGTGAGAACCCATTTGGAAGAAGGAACAGATGATGATTACCAACGCGAAAAAAGATATATAAACGATACTCACTATCCGGTCCTAACAAATGAAATTATGACTGGATTCATCAACAAACATAATTATATCACTCCGATTACACTTGGTATATTAGAAGACCTGGGATTTACGGTGAATTACGACTCTATTTATGTAACCTCGACAGGAGAACATCTACACATTCGATAATCCCTATAAAAATTGATTTCTATAGGGATTATCGAATGGTATATATCCTACTAATGCTTAAGGTTATCCACTTTTTAGCCAATGAATACAAATTTGACGTAAAAGGCGCGGTTACCAAACTAAATCGAGCCTTTCCCGAACAATCGCCACTGTTATCTGTAGATAATGATAATGATAATGAAGATATAGACAACTCACAAATACAACAGGTGACTGTCCCCACTCCGACCAACGCATTACTTACTATTATTACCGAACAAAAAGAAAAGGAAAATCGCCTCGATATATGGAAGAATAGTGTATTTAAATTCCTGCCTAACCTTCAGTCCAACAACATTGGCAATGTTGGTGAAATGTTTCTTGGTAAAATATGTGAAATACAACAAATCGAATCCGAAATAGACGGAACAAAAACGAAAAAAGTGGGTGGAGGTGCGGGGGATGGCATTATAAAGGGTAAAACGGTTGAAATTAAAACAGCTCATTGCGGAGGAAATACCAGTTTTCAGCACGAATTAGGAGAATTTCCATGGCATGCTGACTATATGGCATTTATTGATGTGGACCCATCGTGTGTATATATGACTATTTTCCCAAACTTTACAGAAGAACAATACAAAAACTGTGTTCGTTGTGAACCATATTTCCCAACTCGGTCGTTTTGTTGGAGAAAGAAGTCGGGGGCATTTAAACTAGACACTACCCCCAAGTTAAACGAACAGTCCATTTTGAATGGATATACAATAAAAATAACAGAAGATACTCCCTTTGCTGTGATTGGTGATTTTATCAGACGAACTGTTCTATAATCTGGGACGTGCGTATATTGTATGCCGAATTTGTTGATAAAAATGCCACCTCGCTCCATACTATATTCTTGGATTTTTCGATGTTTTCTTCTTTATTTTTATTGAAGACGATTCCATAACCTCTTCTGCGTGGTAAATTGTCGAATGTAGTATAATATGTCATATTATCCTTTCCAAAACATGTGGATGGTATATAAATATCACAGTTGTAAAACATCTTTTTGTTTCTTGTTGTGGACGGCGTTCCGCCATCGGACAACGAATAAATCTTAACCACCTCATTGTCCGTCGTTTGAATTGTATATTTGTCGGATGTATGTGTCTTGGACCATATTTGAAATATACAATTTACTTTTACCTCCTTTTTACTTGGTTCATAGAAACTCGTATCTATTTTTTCAGAATGAACCAGATTAAAACCTTCAACCCTCTTTCGTGGAACCCCCTTACCGTCGCTTTCGAACAACTGCGGTAAGATAAAACATACATAATCCGCAAAGGACGCTGAATGATTGATGAATTTTAAGGCTAACTGCCCCCTTAGCCCAAATGGCGGGTTTCCAAATACAATGTGCTTCTTTGCTTTATCCGAAGGAACCCATGAAAGATAATCTTGGGTGTCGATGTTCTCTACTTTGGGTTCTATATCCATCGATATTGTTCTCTCTTTCGGAAGAACGTCTAAGAAACTACCATATCCTGCGGACGGTTCTATATAAGTATATTCATCATCAGTTTCACCCTTCTCTTGTAAGAATTCTTGAAATAAGGTAAAACACTTGTGAGCGGTCTCTGTTGGGGTATAAAACTGGTCTTTCTCTTTATAGGAAAATTTAGAATAATCAATAGGAATGTTATTCAGTTTAAATAAATCAAATTGATAAGACGAAGGAACCGAATTAAGTTCTTTCCAACGCTTCACTGTTCCAACTGCTACATTTACATATTTGGCGATATCACTGTAACTCTTTGTTTCTAAGGTTGTATTTAATATTGTCATGATATCGTCTGACTCAGTCTCAGGGATTACTTCTTCAGTAGTAGCAGTTTGAAATGTATTTTCAGGAGCGGACATGGACTTGAGACGTTCTTCCACTGCTCTCTCTACCATCTCATTGACCTTTTCCATCGTATTTTCACACGGTTTCTTCCGGTTTGTATGGGCTTCAAAGTGCGACTTTTGTTTAAAGTCCTTGCCGCAACGAGGACAACCATATTTACCCATTTTAGTTATATATAGCTATACGTCCAACTGCGTTTAAATCAATTTTTACATATATTCAAGAAATATGTAAACCAGAAATCCAAAAATCAAGGGAATAATCATCGTAACGTACGGTAAAAAAAGGATGTGTAACCTTACCACCTAGTTACACCCCCCTTTTTAATATTTGTTTTAAACGACGAAGCCATCTTTAGCGTACCCAGACGACTTGGGCTTTTTAGAGTTGCTGTATTTACGGTCATCAATGCGCTCCTCTTCGAATTCCCTCCCAGATGGTCCATACCGCCAATGTATGATATCGCATCCACACTCGCGGGTTTCTTTGCGATCATAGAGCTGACCGCAAACATCGCAACTAAAATGTCCGTTGTACGATCTATCCCACTGATCCGTCCACCCGTGGAATTTGCCTTCGGACAACGACTGTTGTTCATCGATGTAATGGACGACAGATTTGCGCTTTCTTTTGGGGCGATTGTTTTGTTCGACTTCGTCTATGTCGGTATCGGCAATGTAGTCCTCGTCGTCATCACTCGAGTTGTCTGCCTCGTCACTCGAGTTGCCCTCCTCGTCACTCGAGTTGTCTGCCTCGTCACTCGAGTTGCCCTCCTCGTCACTCGAGTTGTCTGCCTCGTCACTCGAGTTGCCCTCCTCCTCGTCACTCGAGTTGTCTGCCTCGTCACTCGAGTTGCCCTCCTCCTCGTCATCCGAATCAACGACTGATTCCATATCACGCCGTTGACGTTTAATCTCGTTAAGCTTAAGTTTAATAACTTGCATTTGCAATTTCTTAATCTGAAGCTTACGTTCTAGAGAACTTTTCTTAACGTTGGATTTAGTCGATGCAAAGCGAGCCATGATTGTGTATTCGTTCTCGTTCTCGTTCTCGTTCTTCGTATAACACGAATTATTTGTTGTCTACTAATCGATAACTAAAAAGGTTTTCAATTTTATGCATGCTAGCATATGAAATATAAAGGGATGCCGTATATATAATATATATATATATGTCTTCTCGTATAAACCTACTGGTAACCGGTGGATGTGGTTTTATCGCATCCAATTTCATAAATCATATAGCAAAGACAAATCAATACAACATCATCAATGTTGATGCTATGTATTATTGTGCGGACGAAGCAAATGTGGACGAATACATAAGAAACAGCAATCATTATACCTTCGTGAAGGGAAATGTATGTTCGGAAGATTTGATGACTCACATATTGAGTTCACATAAAATAGAACAAGTTATCCATTTTGCCGCGCAATCTCACGTCCAAAATTCATTTGAAGATTCGCTTCAATTCACACGAGACAATATCTTAGGAACCCACGTTTTATTGGAATGTTGTAGAAAATACGGCAAACTAACCAAATTCATCCACGTTTCCACAGATGAAGTCTATGGAGAATCTATGAATAATATCAATGAATCGCATAAAACGGAACACTCTATTTTGTGTCCTACAAATCCATATGCCGCTACCAAAGCATCCGCAGAATTAATAGCCCAGTCTTACAATCATTCTTATAATATGCCGATTGTTATCACCCGTGGTAATAATGTATATGGTCCAAATCAATATCCCGAAAAGTTAATTCCGCGATTTATACAGTTACTCCAAAACGACCAGAAGGTGACTATACAAGGCGATGGAAGTGCGGTTCGAGCGTTTCTGCATACGGAAGACACCGTTAGAGCATTTGAAACTATATTGGAAAAGGGTGCCATTGGAGAAATCTATAATATCGGGTGTGATGACGATATGGAGTACAGTGTATTGGACGTTGCTAAACTGCTGATTAAAAAGATTAAAAACACCGATGATTACGATGAATGGATAACTTACATCGAAGACCGCCCCTTCAACGACCAGCGTTACTACATAAGTAACGCAAAGGTAAAACAGTTAGGATGGGACATTCATATGACATTTGAAAAGGGCATCAATCAATTATGTTCCCAACCATAAATTCAAAATTGTATGTTTGCGTTTCAAAAAATATAGAAATAGTAGAGTATACATACACATACACATACATAATGAACCCATTGCTA